>OJNH01000385.1_pt1 | contig 40330 bp, 38 predicted proteins | sample 1597361 | NCBI WGS metagenome assembly OJNH01 (sample SAMEA2452136, study PRJEB22498) | human gut metagenome | biome: human feces; feature: human gut; material: feces | place: Australia | collected 2012
GACCCCAAATTAGACCCCAAAAATAATGACCCCAATTAAAATTGGTTACCCAAATGATTGTCATTTTCTTAGGCAATCATTTTTATTTATTGAGAATTTTAAAACGACCTTTTCTTCTTCATCAGAGATAAACATCCTTCAATATCACAAGCTGTAATATCTTCCAGCTTATTAGCTGCGACATTCCCAGCTGCCCCATCCCCACTACATTGTTTCTTAAAAGGAATATCCTTGTGAAAGCTTTCCAATAAATGAAGCAAGCATCGCATCTCCTACACCTACCTTATTGACAAGTACTGTACGAGGCTAATTCAATTTATAAATCCCCTGCGCATTGGATAATACAGCTCCATCTTTTCCTAAAGAAACAAGTATATTCTCTATTCCTAATGAATTAGCTTTTCTTAGATGTTGATCAATATTTGATGTATTGATTTCTGCAGTACAGTCGCATCACTCAATGAAATCCAACCATTAGTGAATCGATTAATTCAAATCACAATGGACGGAAAAATATCAGATGATGAAATTCCAGACTTCGCACTTATCAGAACAAAACTTAACGAAACCTCAACAGCATCCGACGTACTAAGACTATGGATTGAAAAAACAATCCAAGTAAACAAACTAAATGGAACACTATTCTATGAAAAAATAGATAAGTTAAAAAAATAGGAGTTATAACGAGATAATCTTATTTCGTTATAACTCCTTTACTTTTTATCCTTGAACCAATTCAACAATTTGCGATTCAAATACATGATGGAATAGGGCTATTACTCTACCTACTCCTAACACTGCAATTACAGTTCCAATTCCTATTCCTAATATTGTATGTGCAAATATCAGGCTGATACATATAGTCATGCATACACATATACAATCAAACATGTTTTTTGTAAGACCAACACTTTTATTAAACTTTCCTGCTAATGCTTGTACAATTCCATCTCCTGGATTTGGGACAAGCTGCATACTTAATGACATGACAGCACCTACTCCTGTACAAATGATGGCCATAGCTAAGATTAGTAATTGGATTCCAAATTGATTGGACGTTGGAATATAGGCTGAAAAGATATTTAATAATCTTGTAAATATTAAACTTAGTGGTAACTGTAATAAATCAGATAAAATTCTTTTTTTATTCTTTTCACTAATATGAATCCAGATTTGTATAAACACAAACACCACATATTCAATAAATGTTAAATCCCCAAAATTCAATCCTGTTATCTGTGAAATACTATAGGGTACTGAAATAATAGGGGACACGCCAAGATTAGCCTTTGTGTTTAGTGTTAATCCTAAAGCTAAAATAAACAATCCAACAATGTACACAATAATACGCTTTGTTTTATGATTCAAAATCATCTTCCTTTCTTTAAAAAACTAGGCAAATCGCCTAGTTTTGTCTTTATTTAAAATATGAAATTTTAAAGCCTTCTTCCAAATACTCCACATCAAGATCAGGAAGCTTATCATTAAAATAATTCACCATGTTTTTTAAACCACCAATTTCACAACCCGCATGATTTACTACAATCATAGGCAAATCATTATCAATCGCATATTGAGCATCTTTGTAGTTTGTGATTCCATCATCCGCCACAATAACTACGTCTGGATTGAACTCTAACATTTCAAAGATATCCGTTCCAGCACCAGTACCAATGGCTAAATGAGATACTTCTTTATTTACATTCCCAAAAACATAAACTCCCTCTTCACCATCTTCTTTTAATACATTTGAAACATGAGTTGCTAATTCTGAAACGGTTTGTTTAGGAATATTTGCAGATTGATAATACGAGTTAATCACTCTATTCTTAAACTCAAAACCAAGCTTTTTAGCCCATACATCACTCACACCATATTCAGGAATAGAATCCCAAACATCATGACAACGATACACACAAATATTACCCTTACTTAATAAGTCTTTCTTATGTTCAATAGACTCAACCAATTTAGTTTCCAAATGCGTACCCGTAGTATAGAAAATATTCTCATGAGAAATAATAAAGTTAATACCCTTTTCCAACGCCTGTTCAATGACTTTATTTGTAGCCACCCAACAAACACCAATCTTCTTTACTTCTTGATCATCATCACCAAATAAAACACGATCTCTAGTACAACGATTCCAACGTACCCAAGTACCCTCATTCTTTAAACATTCAATTACATCTTTAATCTTCATTACAATTAACCTCTTTTTCAAACTCATCAATAATCTTCTTAATCTCAACCAACTCATGATTGAAATCATCAAATTCATCCACTAAGACCCTTACTTCTTCAGGATCTAGTACTACATCACTACAAGTATTATCAGCCTGTTTTAATTTAAGAAATACTTCGTCCAACCGTTCATAATCCTTATCACTCAACATGATCCATACCTCTAATTCAACAAACCAGGCTTATCCTCATCATCAAACATATCACGCAACATATCCATAATATCCTCTTGATTCTTTAATATAATCTTTATCTCTGCATGATTCAGCCTTACACTACTCTTAGTATTTCTAGCACTCCTAAGCTTATTAAATACTTTCTCTAAAAAATCAAAATTCTCATCTGTCATCATAATAATACACCTCAATACACCTCCATCCTATAGTTTGTTTATTACACGAAATGATACATAAATGAAAAAGGGAACAACATTGTCCCTTTATTAATTAAAGAATAGATATTTTTGTTACTGTATCAATTGACATCAAATCCTGAAACAATTCATTTTTATGGTCAATCCACCTATTATTTGTATCAAAAGTCATTAAATCTAGATTCTTATCAATTTTTATTTCATTGACCTCTATACCATACTTCTCAAATATTTTATATATTTCATCTTTGTCAGAAACAATATTAGTCTGAATCAATACATTAGGATGATCAATTTGATTAAAGAAAGGATAATGAAATATCTTTTGAAGAACGACTAGAAATAATGTCGCAAAAACACCAATAAAAATCAATCCAGCACCAATACATGCAGCTATGCCAGAAGTAGTCCACATTCCAGCTGCTGTAGTAAGCCCTTGAATCAAATCATCTTTCACAAAGATTACGCCAGCACCAAGAAATCCAATTCCACTAACAATTTGTGCTGCCACTCTAGCTCCATCCGCCGTCGACACATCAAAAAACGCATATTTAGAAATAATCATAAACATTGAAGATCCTAGTGCAATAATCGCATGTGTTCGAATGCCGGCCGATTTATTTCGACTCGTCCTTTCATATCCAATGGCACAACCACATAAAGTAGCCAACACGATACGAAATATCCAATTTAAATATACTTGTTCTGAATACAAAATATCATCTCCAAACTTGACATAATAAATTTGTTTTTATTTGCTCGCTTTCTCTTTGGTAAGAACATACTCCTACCCCAAAAATTTGTCAATTCAAATTGAAAACATCCTAGAATTATAATACCATCCTAAATCAAACAAATTTGTCTCACAATATATAAAACGTTATCATCCAACAACGCACCAAAAACTTTGCCATTTTTTTTGAATCATTCAGTCTTTTACGATAGAGCCCTTATCCATTCATTACGATCTTTTTCAAACTCACCCACTAACACTCTTACTTCTTCACAATCTAGTACTACATCACTACTATTTTAGCTTATTCAATACACATTCCAACAATTCATAATCCTCATCTGTCATCTACCTTAAGCATCATAAAAGCCGTCACATTATGCAACGGCAAGTCTTCTATGAAACTTATATATATGAATACCAATCAGTACGAGTCCTAATCCTAGTAATCGAAACCATTATGGCAAGAATATCAAAAAATCTAAGTTAAAGTCTTATTCACTTAACGATTAATAAAAATTCATCAATCGAAGTGAATTTTTTTAATTCCTCAACAACCTCAATACTTGATATCATTCCATATAATTCTAAAACCATAGATTCAAATTCATTTGTTTTATCTTCTGGAACCGCCATTAAAAAAATCATATCCACCCAATTATTTGACCATTTGATTGGTCTTTTTAATGTCAATATAACTAGACCTATTTTGTTAACTTCTGCAGGCATACCATGAGGTATAGCTATTCCATTTTCTAGCACTGTACTACCTATGCTCTCTCGTTTATATACAGATTTTCGAAATCCTTTTTTAACAACACCATCTTTCTCTAACTTTTTAATCATAAAATCTAGGCAGTCTTCTTTTGTATGAAAATCCATTTTGAAAAAAACATTATCTTTATTTATATACCGACTCAATAATGGAATATTAATATTGTTTTGATCAAAAATTCTTCTAATTTTAGATGATGCCAAAAAAACATATTTTGAATACGCATCAAATATTTTTGCACAATCCACGCTATCTAACATCGGACTTACATGAACAACCGGTACAGATGTATCAATCTTTTGCGATGAAGTACTCACAATCAAATCTAAATTATCTAGTTTCTTATTTTTTAAATCCTCATATCCACACGCTTGAATATCATCATATTTTGGAAGTACGTTTTTTAATTGTGAAACAACATATTTTGAAGATACAATCCCATAAGGACATACCACTAATATTTTATGTGAGTTTGATGATTTATTAATTGCCATTTGAAAATAAATAACAATGAAAGATATTTCATCTTCTGTCAAACTAATATTATATTCTGTTTCAATCGTTGATAATACATACCAAGATAAAGTGAATAAATGAAGATATCTAGATTTAACCTCATCCAATAATGGATTTTCAATTTTAATTCCATTCTTTAATCTCAACACCATTGGCGGTATATGTAATAATAATTGATTCGTTAATTCTTCTCTGTTTTTAATGCATATATTTTCTATTTCCTCTAAACTGTTGATAATTCGATCTACAACTTCCTTATAATCACTTTCATTTGTTTTAAAGCTTTTTATACGATACGACGCTAAATACTTAGCTAATACCATTTTATCTTCGCTAGTACATTTTATATTTAATTGTTCCTCAAAGTAATCTGAGATACTCTTTGCAATTGGATAATTTTTCATAAAATCTAAATCATCTAAGAAATAGTATTCATCTTCTTTAATATGAAATCCATTTTCAATTCGAGTAACAAATATGAATAAAGTGATTTTTAAAGCTTGTCTATAATAATCCGCAAAACCATTTAAATCAATAATTTCACTGTTATCAAGCATATCACTGATTACCAAATTTAGTTTTTTATCAAATATTAAATAAGCTTGTTCTTTTTCTTTTTTAAAAATTGTACTTATAAAAGCATTGATAATAGCCAGCTGAATATTTTCTTCTGTACCCGTTAAACTAATTTTTTTATCAAAATCCGTTTCGATATTCACATGATACTTCCTCAAAAATTCTTTTCTTAGAAACTCTAAATCATTAAGTATAGATGACTTGGATACATAATAATGTTCAGCTGTTTTTTGAAGTGACAAAGAATTTCCAAACAACACTAAATCAACAAACAACTGTTTTCTGCGGCTTTCTACATCTAAACCTTTATCATCAGAATCATCGTTACTAAAATTGATAACTGAACGAGCCTTTTTTTTTGCCTCATCTGTTCCAACTAATAAAATGCCACAATTCGTTTTTTTATCAACAATCAGTCCATATTCTGCTAATTCTTGCTGCAATATATTAATATCTATATAAATTGTTTTTGGTGTTACATTAAATTCTTTTGAAATTGTTTTCGCAGTTACATAATTATTCTGTTCTAATAAATAATTAAACACACTTATTTGTCGTGAATTCATAAAATCATTCCTTTAACCGATTCTACCATTACACAATGCATTTTTCAATTTTATAATTCTTTGCTCTGGATTATCATCACCAAATATATATCCACCGGATACAAAAACATTTGCACCTGAAGTGTAGCATGGAATTATTGTTTGATCATTAATATTTCCGTCTACTTCAATATCAAATAAATATTTATTACTATCCTTGATTTGTTTTAGCTCCACTATTTTCTTTAAAGTACTTTTTATAAATTTTTCACCTAACATCCCTGGATTTACTGTCATAACCAAGACTTGATCTATCAAATTAAAAACATCAGTAAGAGTGTTAACTGGAGTGCCTGGATTAATAGCTACACCGGCTTTTTTACCTAATTTCTTAATTTGATTTAAACAATTATATAATTGTTTAGTACTCTCCTGATGAATACTAATAATATCCGCATCTTTATATTCTTCTATATGTAACTCTGGATTATTAATCATTAAATGTACATCTAACACTAAATCTGTTTTCTTTTTTAAATCCGTTACTATCTTTCCACCAAAAGATTGCATTGGAACAAAATTACCATCCATAACATCTATATGCAAATAATTATCTCCTACAGTTTTTGCAATTTTCACATTTTCTTGAATATCATATATATTTGAATTTAACAACGATGGCACTATAATCATAATTTCCTCCATAAAACATGAAGAGATAGACTCAATCTATCCCTTTTTCAATATATCACTTAACAATAGCACTCAAACGATCACCTACATCACCGCTTGGATGATTTTCTAAAAATACTTTTTGTGAGAAAGATGAATTCCTTTCTATATAAATCGCAATCGCATCAAAAACTGAAATTACAGCTAATGTACTAGCGGTTGCCAACATATTATATTCATCGGGTTCCTTTTCAATTTTAATTTTCAAGAACAAATCTGCTGATTTGCCAATTTTAGAATCTCCATTCTCACCTACATACACAATAAAGGCCTCTTTACTTTTAAGATTTTCTAAAAAAGAACACAACTCATTTGTACTTCCACCTTTAGAAATCATAATGACAATGTCATCTTTTTCAATAGCTCCAATTCCACCATGAACAGCATCTGATGGATTTAAGTAAAATATTCTTTGATTAACCACTTGCATAGTATGAACAATTTTTTTTGCAGCCATTGCAGATGTTCCACATCCAGTCACAAAAATATTACCCTTATTGTTTTGGATTTTATTAATCAATGTATTAACCACATCATAATCTAATGATTCCGTTAATTTTTTTAATTCATCGCTTTCCGCTTCAATAACACTTTTAATACTATTTTCAACCATTTTTATTCTCCCATAATGACAATATTACATTTTCTTCTACGTTCCCTTGTTTGGTCAAAATCAACAAAATAGATATAACCCACTTTACCATTTAACAAATTTCCATCTTTGATAATCAACGTTTCACTTGCCCCTAACAACGTAGATCTCAAATGTCCATCCGTATTCAACATTGTCCATTCTTTTGCTGGATAATCCGGATCTGTTTTAGCCATACCATATGCAATATGCTCTGGCCCTGGACTGTGGTATTGACCTTCTGTTCTTTGAACAGGAACAATTTTGTCTAGTGCTTCATTCAAATCCACTTGTAAAAATTCGTCACCATAATAATTCTTGTCATGCATAAACTCTTCAAAGAAGACTGCACAAGTAGTATGAGGACTAGATACAACACAAATTCCATTTTGAACTCCACTGCTAGCTAACGCCTCCATTACATCAGATGTAACATCATGATAGGATGGTCGATTAGCCACAGTATTTAAGTCAATTTCTTTATGAAATACTACCATTCTATTTTCCAAGTCTTTCTTTTACTTGTGCAAAAACTTGTTCAGCTCCAAAACCAGTTAATAGTCCTAATCCCATAATAACTTTATCTTTAATATTTTCTGGTACTTGTGTAGTACTAATTACAATATCATACTTATCTGCAGCAATATCCTTAGCCTGTGCTCCAATAGAAGATTGTTTTACTTCGACTTCACTAGCCAATCCTTCGCTTTTTAACCAACTCTCAACTTTAGTTCTTACAACCGTTGAAGTTGCGTGCCCTGCACCACATATAATCATAATTGTTTTCATTTTATCCACCTCTATTTATTTTTATGCTTGAACCTTATTTTTTTTGTTTACATAGAATAATACAACTAATGCAATAACTGTTAGAATTAATAATCCTGGTACACTTAAAAGATTTGTGATAAATACAATTAATACATTTGGCCATAAACCTGCTGTAACGTATGAAATCATACCACTACCAATTTCAAATCCTGCAATATGATATGCAGTCGTTAGTGCTGGTGCTAAATAAGTAGCTGCATAAAGCATAGTAATTGTATAAATTGAACATCCTAATACACTTCTAAAAACATTTCCTCTAAATCCTGCAACCATTAAGGCTAATCCAAACACTAATGTTGGTAAATCTCCAAATGGTAATACCTTGTTTCCTGGTAGAATAACACCAATCAAAAGAGTAATTGGGATCATTAATAAAGCAGTTGACATAACAGATGAATTTCCAACTACTAAAGCAGCATCCATTCCAATATTAACTTCTCTACCACCCATATATTTTGCCGTAAATTCTTTTGTTGCTTCTGCAACAGGAGTTAGACCTTCCATAAATAATGAAACCATTTTGGGCATAATTTTTAGTACAGCTGCCATTTGTACCCCTAATGTCAACATTGCAGGTACTTCATATCCTGCCAACGCCCCAATGGCAAGTCCAATCACAAATCCAATCACAATTGGATCTCCAACTACTCCAAACTTTTCTTGAATAATTTCTGGATTTACTTCAATTTTATTTAACCCTGGAATTTTATCGAACAACCAATTTAATGGCACTGCTAATACCAATCCTGCATTAGCCATCATGTGAGTACATGTCATTCCAGGAAAGCCATAGAAATCAGTCATAAATGGAGTTGCTAAATCAGCTAAAATAATTTCAATCAAGAATGCTGGAATCATTGAAAGAACACCAATCAAAAAACTATCTGTAATTCCCCATACCATAATTCCAATTAATGCAGGTTGCCATAAATTCCAAACGTCAACATTGAAAGTTTTAGTCAACCCTAAATAAATCAACACAGCATTAAGTGCAAACGCAATTGGAATAATCACAATTCCCATTGTTGTTGAAAATGCAACAGGTCCTGCTGTTCCACTACCTAAATCCATAATACTTAATGACAACCCATATTTTTCAACCATCAATTTAACTGCTGGTCCTAAAGCATCTGTCATCAATCCAGTAACCATACTTAGTCCAATAAATCCGATACCGATTGTTAACCCTGCAACAATTGCTTTGCCTGGTTTCATTCTTAAAATCAAACCTAAAATAATAATAATCGCTGGAATAAATACTGATGAGCCTAAGCTCATAAATATATTCATAAATGTTTCAATCATGTTTTTCTCCTCTATTAAATTAATCCCTTTTCTTTTAAAATACTCTCATACTCTTCTTTCGAAGAGCATTCATACATTCTCTGCATCAATTCTTCGTCTGAAAACAACCCCATTAATTTTGCTAGCGTTTCAGCCTGTTCATGCGGTTGACTCATCGCAATCATAAAAACATGAGTTACTTCTATATCTTCTGACGCGTTTCCCATATTTTTAAACTTAACCGGTGATTTCAATGATACAAACTCAATCTGTGAACGATTCACATATTTTGAATCTGTATGTGGAATTGCTATTCCATATTTATCTGTTGCCAGTCCTGTTGGAAATTCTTTTTCCCTTAACAGAACATGTTCAAAAAAGTCCTCTTTTACAATGCCCCGTCTGTATAATTCATCTGCTGCAATTTTAATTACTTCTTTTGAAGAAGAAGCCTCAACGTTGAACAATGCAACTCTTTCATCAAAAAACATCTATTCCCTCCTCACTCAGATAATTGCGAAAATTAATTTTCATGGATCCAAACAATCTATCTTTTTTTTACATCTAGATATTAACACGATTTATACACGATGATAATTACACCATAGGTTAACAATAATACTAACGTTTTATTCAGGTTAACAATAATGCGAACATTTTATTTTGGTTAACAATGATTCTGAACATCACTAAAAAAAGCCGTCACATTATGCAACGGCAAGTCTTCTATGAAACTTATATATATGAATAGCTAATAAGATTATTAATACAATCGACACGGTTCTATGAAGAGTTAGCATTATTGGATGTTCAACCATAATCAATCCTAGTATTCCAAGAACAAAGGATACTATGGTTAATACAATTACTAGAATATACTTATAATCCAATCTCTTTCTATATAAGAACACATGAATCAAAGCCAATACTAAGAATAAGGTAGAAGCCAATTTATGAACTATGATTCCAGTAATTGGAACCATAATAGTCAAAACAAAGCTAATAGCTAATAAATAATTCAAAACCCTTCTCATACTGTCTTTACTCCAAATGTAAAATAAACCATATGAAAAATCCAAACAATCAATAAAACAATATCACCAACTACAATGCCCTTCAATCCCATCATGATAAATCCAATGCCCATCAATAAAGTTACTGAACACATAATACGAAGCTTTGCTCGTTTCGTCATACCACTCTTAATATTGTTTTCCCTATATAACTTCGTATTCTTAAACCAACCATCCAATCTCTCACTAGATCTTGCAAAACAAAAAGCTGCAAGCAACACAAAAGGAATCGTCGGAAGAATCGGTAATATGACACCAATAATTCCTAACCCTAATGATATACATCCGATCATGATATATAGAATCTTTTTCATTATGCCTCCAAGTTATATAAGTCTAACTCTTATTCCATAAAAGAAGTCATCTCTTGTTAGAGATGACTAACTGATGATTATTCTACTGAATTTTTGACTTGTTGTCAATCGGTTTGCATAATCCCCTATTTATAGCTATAATATAAATACAGAAAGACTACTGGATACAGTGGTCACTCTGAAATCATTCTAATGCGAAGGCACTAGTTTAACTTCTTTGCGTGAAAGGTGGACTAGTGTCTTTTGCATTTTTCTATAATCATCAACGTAAGTCGTAGTATTTGAACTATGGCCATTAAAGTCATGGCAACGTCAATATAAAGATAAATGTACATATGACAACCTCCTACAATAATCGGAATCGAGCCGAGAACACAAGCTAAATTACTTTTAATTTCAGAGGTACCACCCTACTGTATCCAGTAGCACTTCTAATTCTAAAACTTCAATGTGAAAACATTATTAAATCGCGTAAATTTCTAAAAAACATTTCATATACATTAAACAAGTCACCCGGTTATCAGGTGACTTGTTGTATTCAATATTATTTTTCTGCAATATGCTTCGCATCCAAGCCATAGTAATCCAATTTAAAAATTCTAGGAAAATAGAAGCACCAATGCGTTTACCACCATCTACAAAAGGATGATCTTTGATTAAAAAGTAAAGTAGGTTTGCAGCTTTTTCTTCAATACTTGGATACAATTCAGTTTCAAAAACATTTTGATATACCGCTGCAATTATTCCATTTAATTTACCTGGTTCTTTTCAACACCAAATACAGAAGAAAATCCACCATACCCCATTGAATCAATTAGAATTCTGCACTCTTCATAAGTCAACTGATAAATTGAATTTTTACCTTTTGTTTTAGAAACACATCCATGATCATAATCATTTAAAAGAGTTAATGCATTAGAATAGGCTTCAACAACATTCAACACTTCTTTTTCTTCAATATTAAGAGTCGAAGCTAACATTCTAGATTGAATCGCGATTGTTTTATTTAAAACATCTAAACGTTTTTGATTCACTGCATAGCCTTTAATCATGAAATCTTTTAAAATGGAAGTTGCCCATCGTCTAAATGAAGTTGCTTTTTTAGAATTCACACGATAGCCAACTGCAATAATCGCATCTAAATTGTAAAAGTCCATTTTACGAGTTATTTTACGACTACCTTCCATTTGAACTTGTTCCATTTTGGAACAGATTGCTTAACTCCAACAACACGCATTTTTTGCGTGTTGTTCTCTTTTTCAACTTCTCGATCTTTAAATATGTTATTAATATGCTTACGAATTGTTTTTTCATCACGATCCAACAACTGATGTTAACATATTTATAGGATAGGTAAAATATTTCGAATTTGATTCACTGTATAACCATTAATCATGTAATTTCTTAAAATTGAAGTTGCACATCGCCTAAATGAAGTTACTTTTTTAAAATTCAATCTATAACCAACAGAGATGATCATATCTAAGTTATAGTATTGTATTTTATATATTTTCCATCAGAAGCAGTATGCTCAAAATATGAGCATACTGAATTTTATCTAATTCTTCTGTTTTAAAAATATTTTGTATATGTCTTGTAATTATTTGATGCTAGTATATTTGTAGGGCAGCTAAAACATTTAAACGTTTTTGATTCACCATATAACCCTTGATCATGTAATCTTTTAAAATTAAGGTTGTACATTTATGAAAGTAATGCCGTTTCGTGATTTTACACGATATCCAACAGAGATAATTACATCTAGATTGTAGTAATTGATTTCTACATTTGAAATTCTATCTTTTCTAGTACGTGGATCATTACGCTTTAGTTGAGTTGCACTTTTTGCAACTGAGCTAATTTCATCTAATTCATCTCACGACTAAAGTCACGAGTGTTCTTAGATTGCATTATAGAAATCCATTTTACAGTTGCCTTCAATTTGAACTTGTTCCATTTTGAAACAAGTTGCTTCTTTGAATAGTTCTTCATCATTGTATATTTTTTTTAGATGTCTAGTTATCGCTTGTGACTTAATATCAAATAGTTCCGCCATTTTTTTGAGTTAACCACACAGTATCTTTATCCAGTGATGCAGTAAAATCTAATTCTAAATTTCCATTCACAAACTTAATTATTTCATAATTCTAAGCAAGGACACACGTGAATTTATTCATGTGAGGAATTGCTCTTGCCTCTTTTAAATATGCTTTTGCGATGTCCTGAATCCTCAATTTTTTGTAACTAATGGAATCCTTATTTACCTTAGTTCCATCCAATGTTCTTATATCAAAGTACCCCGTAGCTCGTCTTCCAAATATGAAGTATTCTTTACCTTGATACATAACTTTATCAAACAGGCGGAACCCTTTTACAAGGTACGGCGCCTGATTGCGTTTACGAATACCACCTTTACTGAATTTGGTTTTGTGAATCTGTCGATTGTGATGCCGAACCGCCTTCGTCAGATAATAAGTATCCAAAGGCTTGGCATACGGATGCTTGCTGATACAGATGGCGTCATTGATATGACTTTTCCCTAAGCCTATCTTTTCACGCCAGTACTTTGTAATATATCCATATGCCCCTGCAACAGGAACATCGATTTCTTTTTTTAGACGTTCCAGTAAAGTTTTACGCATGACACCCATGAAAGTGGCGTCGCGATAGGATTTGCCTCTTTTCTTGTCTTTTGGAAGTTCGAGCTTTCCTTCGTTCAATGCCTTATGACAATGTTAGCAAAGTGTAATCAGATTGTTAGGAGCATCTCCACCAGTCTGGTGGCTTTCGATATGATGCATATGCAGTTTTATATTGTTATCATGTGTGCCACAGCATTGACAGGTATATCCATCTCGATGAAGCACATATTGTCTTGTGTTGTAGAAATCGTACTGTTCTCCAAGCTGATAATCAGTACCAACCGGTAAAGGTTTCCCTTCTTTCATAGCTTTTAAACGCTGAAGGTCGAATTCTGCAGTCTCTACTTGAATTTCAGATATAGGCAGAATTTGACATATTCTCTTGATAGTTGTTATATGTTCTTGAATCTTAACCTCTACGGATGGAGCCAGCCATCCTTTGTGTTTAGAATGCACACGATTGTTAAATCTTGGCTTTCTGTATCTTGTCTTTCGATTTCTTCGTGTTCGACGTAAAGTTCGTCTTGCGGATAATAATTTTACAACATCATTACGAGGAAAAAGCTCCTCTTGATAGACAACCTTTTTCTCTGTTGTAGCCGCCATACCAATGTGTTTACTACCTGCATCTACACCAAGAGATACAGGCTGAGTCTCTTTTGTACTTTGATACAAAAGTTGTATCGTAAATGGACAGCGTTTCACTACTTTAGCAAGATGACTGTTTAATAATCTTCTTACTTTTCCATGCCTTGTGGTTGGCATAAGTGGTTGTCCGTCGATATCTAGTACATATACCATGCAAGGCACTTCCTTTCTTTTTTTGATATGTTTGAAGCGACAAGCCAGTACATATCGAACTGTAAATGACACCTTTGCCAATGTTAATGAGAGGTTTGCAATAAGACACACACTGTTCCTACCTCACAGAACTGTTTAATATGTCCCCTTAGAGCCGCAGACTAGGTGTTACATCCACGGGTAACTATATATTCTCTCTTAACGTAGTGCTCGAAACACTTAGGCTAGTCAACTTAGGCTTTTACTAGCATGCCAATTCATTGGCGGGTAGTTGACTGTTCATATGTACTCCAATCTTTTTATATTTAAATGACCTTTATAATAATTAACAAACGCTAATCAAAAGAACTACCTCATTTGCATAATCTTCTATTTATAGCTATAATATATATACGGAAAAGCTACTGGATACAGTGGTCACTCTGAATTAAATAATGTCAAAAGACACTAGTAATCCATTGTGGTGACGGGAACTAGTGTCTTTTACATTTTTCTATAATCAATAATGTGATTTTTAGTATTTCTACTATAGCCAATAAACACATGGCAACATCAATATATAGATAAATATACATACAACACGTCCTCCTGCAAAAAAATAGAAGGATCTGTCGAGAACTCAAGCAGATATCATTTTTAATTCAGAGGGTTCACCGTTACTACATCCAGTATCCAATTCCTATTATAAAACTTCAATGTGAAAACATTATTAATTTCAATAAATTTGTTGCGATTGTTCCTATTTCATCTAAAACGACTTATTTTCATTGATTTAGATAGAGTTAGCCTTGACATTTAAATATATCGATTATTTAATATACCTACAGAAAGACTACTGGATACAGTGGTTCCTCTGAATTTATTTAGTGTAAAGACACTAGTTTAATCCGTTGGGTTTGGGTGAACTAGTGTCTTTTACATTTTTCTATAATCAATAATGTAATTCTAAGTATTTCTACTATGGTCAATAAACACATGGCAACATCAATATATAGATATATATACATAAAACACATCCTCCTACGTAATCGGAATCATCGAGAACTCAAGATATCATCCTTTTAATCATGATAATGTCAAGATAAAATCCGCCAAAATGGATCTCATTATTTTTTAAAAAATCTTATTTTCATTCAACAACACTTCTTTTAAAACTTTATTGATATGTTTATCAATTATGTATATGCTAAAATATAGAAAAGTAATACGACAAAGGATACACAGTGTATGAAACAAATCAATTTTATATTTACCAAAAATGGTTTTCACTTAGATGAAACAAAAGAAGAGAATACTTCATCATGGGCTATATTATTCAAGAAATATAAGTATTCTGCCCTCTATGAATTAGGGTTTGAAAACAATCTAAAGGGATTGACGCCGAGTGCTTTTTATTTGTATCAACTATCTTTGAAATTCATTGAACTTTTAAGTAATCGACCTGAACTAGAAGTAGCTAGAGAAGATACTAAAGTAGAAGCATCCAATGAAGACTTAGAATATTTAATGTCTATTATTCCTTTTGCGATTGGTACAGAATTCATTGATGAAAAGTGGATTCAAAACTTATTTGAAAAGTTAAATAATCAATTCTGTTTGGACATGAAATCATACAAGGGTACAGTTCAAATGTATCTTCAGGAAAAATCCCAAGATTTAAAAGTCGCAAAACGAATCTATTTTCACTTAGTCGAAAACGAAGAAGATGCAGACTTTCCATTTGCGTTTCTAGCGACGTATGCCACAAAAGACAAAGAAAATCGAATTGTTCATATGCCACTAAAACATGCACTCGTTGAATATAAAAATGATCAAGAACAATTATTGAATTTATTGTCCTGCCTAAACGTAGTCGCTCAAAAGAATACTTTGATTGCCCAATATATGGAAACCGGTGATTTATTTCATCCCATCAAATTAACAAGTAAAGAAGCCTATTCCCTATTAAAGAGTGTGCCTGACATTGAGGCTTGTGGCATTAAGTGTAGAGTACCAAATTGGTGGAAGAAAAAGTATTCTTCTGTAAAAATCAATGTGAATATTGGAGATACCAAACCATCCATGTTTGGCTTTGACTCCATACTATCCTTACAACCATCTCTAATTGTTAATGGGCGTGCCCTCACAAAGAAAGAAATTAGTGAACTTTTAAAAATGGAAGAAGGACTTGCATGGCTTAAAGGCCAATGGGTAGAAATTAATCATAATAAGCTTCAACAACTTCTTGAACAAATGGAACAATATGATGGCACCATTACATTAAAGGAAGCTTTGACAAAAACATATATGTCTAATGATGATGATATTGATGTTGATATGGGTATACAGATATCAAATGGAAAATGGTTAAGGGATATTCTTGGAGAATTAAAGAATCCTTCAAAAATCAAAAACAAAGCACAACCAAAATATTTAAACGCAACCCTTCGCCCCTATCAAAAGAGTGGATACAATTGGTTAAATCAAATGAATGATTTAGGCTTTGGAGCCTGTCTTGCCGACGATATGGGACTAGGAAAAACACTTCAAGTCATTTCTTTTTTAGAGAAGATGTATGAAAAAAAGAAAGATGGACATGTATTATTGATAGTTCCTGCATCCCTACTAGGTAACTGGTCAAAAGAAATAGATCGCTTTGCCCCTAAAATGACATATTATATCCTTCATGGAAAAAACAATATTGTACATGAAGACACATTTATCACTATAACAACCTACGGGATGGCATTACGCAATGAATTTTTACAAGACAGAGTATGGGACTGTTTGATTTTAGATGAGGCACAAGCCATTAAAAATCCGGCAACCAAACAAACACGCGCCATCAAAAAGATTCCTAGCCATATGCGCATCGCAATGACAGGTACACCGATTGAAAATGACCTATCCAATTTATGGTCCCTATTTGACTTCTTAAATAAAGGATTATTAGGCAGTGCATCTGACTTTAAGGAATACACAAAGAAAGTACAAGCCTATCCTGAATATATGACAAAATTAAAGATGATGGTTTCCCCATTTATTTTAAGACGTCTAAAAACAGATAAAACAATCATTTCAGATTTACCAGACAAAATGGAAATCACAGAACACGTGGATTTATCTAAACGACAAGTTGTTTTATATCGCAAGGAAGTTGAAAAAGCGGAACAAAAAATATTAGATTCTACAGGCCTTCAAAGAAGAGGTATTGTGATCGCGTTATTGACAAAATTGAAACAAATTTGTAATCACCCAGACCAATTTATTCATGATACCAACTACAATCCAAAGGACAGTGGAAAATATGCGATGTTGAAAGAGTTGTGCGAAACCATCTACGAGAAAAGGGAAAGAGTTTTGGTATTTACACAATATAAAGAAATGTGCGAACCCCTATCTCAATATCTAGAATCTATTTTCCATAAGAAGGGATATATTATTCATGGTGGTATTCCAGCTAAAAAGCGTACGGAAATCGTTGAAAAATTTAATGACGAAAACACATATGTTCCATATATCGTATTATCATTAAAAGCAGCCGGAACCGGACTCAATCTAACAGCCGCCAACCACGTCATTCACTTTGACCGTTGGTGGAATCCAGCCGTAGAAAACCAAGCGAGCGATCGAGCCTATCGTATTGGACAAACCAAAGAGGTCTTTGTCCATAAACTCGTTTCAAATGGAACTATTGAAGAAAAGATTGATAAACTCATTGAGTCCAAACAAGAACTCGCAAACTCCATTCTTGCCTCTGGCCAAGAAAAATGGATTACCGAACTGGATACAAATGAACTAATGGACTTATTAAGATTGGACGTGTAGACTATGGCAAAATATTGGACAGCAAGCATGCAGTATTCGCAAATGAGCGTCGAAGAACTGCAAAGAAAAGCACAAGAAAGCGTTAAAAGCGCAAAAAACAAAGGAAAAGAAATGCATCCCATTATTGTGGAAGGAAGGCAAATCGCAAAAAGCTGGTGGGGCATGGCCTGGTGTAAAAACATTGAACAATATGCCGATTATGCCAGTCGTATCGAACGAGGAAAAAGATATGTTCGTTCAGGTGCTGTTGTGGACTTACAAATTGTTAAGGGTAAGGTAAAAGCTCGTGTACAAGGCACAAGAAAAACACCGTACAAAGTAGAAATCAACATCAGTCCACTCAAAGAAGAAGTTTGTGAAGACATCATTGAAAAATGTAGTTCACAAATTCAAAACTTACAAGAACTCGTAAATGGACAATTCCCAGAAAGTTTAAAAGAAATATTCCTATCCGAAAATGGACTCTTCCCAAGCCAAAGAGAAATCAGTTTTAACTGCAGCTGCCCCGACTGGGCCTTAATGTGCAAGCACGTTGCCGCCGTACTCTACGGAATTGGAACTAAACTCGACGAAAACCCATTCCTATTCTTTGAACTCAGAGGAATCGATGTCAATAAACTTGTAGACGTAACCATTAAAGACCACGTAGACTCCCTACTAGAACATGCCAATATGCCACCAACAGATCGCGTAATGGATGATTCTTGTATTGAAACATTATTTGGATTAAAGTAAACAAATACAAAATTAGAGGCAGTATGCTCAAAATATGAGTATACTGCCCTTTTTGGCCAATTCTTCTAATTCAAAATCATCACTGTACCACATTCAATCACCCTGATTTTCGCTGAATTTCATAGAATCAGAAAACAAAATCAGACGAAATTGGAAAGGAAAAATTGTATTGACACATATTGCAAATTTGTTATAATTTAATCAATCGTAGCCTTCGCACCTCTTAACAATGTGGCCCAGAGGGCTCTTTTCTTTAGGAGAATTTATGAATAATTTCAATGCACAGATTAAGCCAGCTTTAACATTCAATCAACAGCTAGATCACCTTATTAACGATAAAGGGTTGATTGTTAATAACTATGACAATGCTTTATCCATTTTAAAACATGAAAATTATTACAGATTAAGTGGATATATGATTGATTTTCTAGATAAAAGCGACAATTTTATTGATAACATTTCCTTTGAGGATATCTATAATGTGTATAAAACTGATAAAGAAATTAGATCAACACTTTTTGAACTAATTAACGATATTGAGGTATATTTAAAAACTCAATTAGCAAATTATTTTTCATTGACATATGGTCCGGTTGGATATCTTGATCCATCAAACTTTAATTTTAAAAATCACCAAGAATATATTGACATCATTGATTTTTTAAAACGTTGTGGCGAAGTAAATAAAAGAAATGCATCCAGCCTTATTATTCAACATCACAACAACAAATATAATGGGTTTGTCCCAGTATGGGCATTAGTCGAACTTATACCTCTTGGCACCATTTCTAAATTTTATTCATTATTAAAGACAAAAGATAAAAAAGCAATTTTAAAAATCGGATATAATGACATTAGTTATGAAAAATTAGAAAGTTTCTACCATTGTGTATCATATCTAAGAAATCAATGTTGTCATTATCAAAGATTGTACAGAAAAAATCATCCTATCAAGCCAAAGCTTTACACACCTTCAAATATAAATTTAGGATCTTTTGTATCTGGAAGCACATATTCATTAGTTCTTCCTCTTCTGTATATAAATCCAAATCAAAGCCTTGGCAAAAGAGCAATTGAAAAGTTAAAAAATATTGAACGCAACTCAAAAGTTGATTTTGTTAAAAATTACGGTTTTGAAGCCAATTGGAAAAACAATTTATATTTAGCGAATGAGCATTGCGTTAAGTAATTATATAATCAAAATTGTTTCTTCATTAATTTGTAAAACTGCAAGCCTTGACAATTTGGCTTTGTAAATTCACATTCAATTATGTTCTTAACCCAATTTTTTAAAACCTCAAAGTTTTAAAATAAGGCCCTGTAAAACATGGCTAGGAGCAACTACGTTTTTTCTTGTATTCCTTTTACTCTGAGCTACATAAACGTAGACTCACTGCTAGAACATGCCAATATGCCACCAACAGATCGTGTAATGGATGATTCTTGTATTCAAACACTGTTTGGATTAAAGTAATTCCTTAAAGACACTCATTTACATGAACGAGTGTCTTTCACTTTTTCATAGTAATGTATTCCATTACACTATTATCCAATAGATTTGCATAACCACTCATATATCGATATAATACTTATACGGAAAGACTACTGGATATAGTGGTCACTCTAAATTAAGGTCAAAAAAACTAGTGATTCGTTGTGGGAACGGGAACTAGTGTCTATTACATTTTTCTATAATCAATAATGTAATTCTAAGTATTTCTACTATGGCAAATAGAACAAAAGCAACATCAATATATAGATATATATACATACATACATAGACATCTTCTCCTCTTACAAAAAAATAGAAGGATCTGCCGAGAACTCAAGCAAATGTCATTTTTAATTCAGAGGGTTCACCGTTACTACATCCAGTAGCCAATTTCCATTATAAAACTTCAATGTGAAAACATTATTAATTCCAATAAATTTGCTGCGATTGTTCCTATTTCATCTAAAACGTCTTATTTACATTGAATTAGATACTCTAAAATTCATATAGAAAGAGAACGTCGAGTAGGCGTTCTCTTGAAGAAATTCTAAAATAATAATTGTAATCCCATCACAATGACCCACATATAAGCACAAGTCTTAGGAATCATCAATAAACCAATCTTTGGTTTTGTCTTAGACCACAATGTAACTGGGATGTAGCAACCAAAAGAAATAATGATGGCTGCAACCATACGGTTCATATGTAAATCGTACATATTTCCTGAAATGGCATAAAGAAGAATCACACCAATTCCAGTTACGGCAAACACGGCATTACGAATCACAGAAAGCTTCCTATTTCCTTCTTCGGAAGTCCAATTATTTTGTGGTAAGAAACATACGACGATACGAATAATAGCTGAAATCCAAATCATAGCCTCAACCCAAAGCGGAGCTTGTAATGTTGGGAATGTTAATTTCCAGATAAACAATAAAATAATATAGAATACGGTCATAGTGATTGAAGATACCTGTAATCCAATTCCAAGCTGTCTTTTAATTTTATCATTTGTACCATACACAGCTCTTTTAATACGAGGAACCAAGTGGAATGCGTCTCCACCACACAACGTTAATGTTAACACTCCATATAAAATAAATAATGGATTTCCTTTCGAATATACAAAGAATAAAATTCCGGCAATTAAGTCAAAAATCAAGTAACAAGCATCAAAAATTGCTTCCATTAAATCAGGCATTTTTTTCATTTGAAATCATCCTTTCTGCATTGTCATACACCTTTTGAAATACACTCATAAACACTTTGATTTCTTCTTCACTAAGACCTTCAAACATATCTTGCACAAACTCCTTTTGCGCCCATATTCCATCTTCAATTACTTCATTAGCCAATTGTAGTAAATGAATAGTTACATGCTTTTTATTGTCTTTGTCGATTCTTCGCTCAATAAAGCCACGATCTTCTAATACTTTAAGCGAAGTCGAAACATGAGACTTTGTAGACTTACGAATACGAACAATGTCCGCAGCCGTATTGTACGCAGGATTGTTGTAAATAAACATTAATATGTCATACTCCAACTGTCTTAACTGATATTTTTCGCAAACTCCAGAAACCTTCATCTCATAATATCTCGTTATCGTTTTATGTTCATCCCAAAAGTGCATATGCGCCCTCCTCATCGTTCTATTTAGAACATTTTCATTCTATAGCTACTCTATAGGTTTGTCAACAACTTTTTATTGACACTTTTTATGTAAAAATACTATGCTAACTATAAGGGAAGGAATCCAAATATGCATACACAAAAATCTAACTTTCAAACCATGAAATACTTCTTTTACATCTTAATGATTGCGATTTTAGGATGGTTTTGTTTCATGCAATTATTTGGTGCTAACGAACAAAACTATAACGACCCGTCCAAATCCATAATCTATTCCGGTTCCTTTTACTGGAATAAAGAGGATGGTACGAAACAAAAAATAAAGGTTCCCGGAACCTATGAAGTAAAACCAGGCCATACCATGGTCCTGACAACAACATTGCCTAAAGACTATAATGAAACGTCTTTTGCGATTCGATCTTCTTTGCAGGACATTCAGTTCTATGTAGGAAATTCATTGCGCGCACAATATTCCACAAAAGATACAAGAATGGCTGGTAAAAATTCAGCGAGTCGCTACATCTTTTGTCCTACAACCTATAAAGATGCAGGAAAAACATTACGCATTGAACTGACAACCTACACTTCAAATTATTCTGGTATTGTCAATGAGGTGTATTGTGGTAATAAAGCCGAAATTTGGCAAAATATATACAATACTTATGGAATATCCACATTTATTGCCTTCTTTATCTTATTTACCGGCATCACATCCATCCTGTTTGGCATAGCCCTAAAACATGTTTACCACACAACATTCGACATGGAATACTTTGGATGGTGTATGGTCATGGGCTCTGTCTGGATGCTTGGAGAATCCAAAATCCGACAAATCCTAGTTCCTAACGCATCCGCGTTAGCTGCTTTATGTTTTGTGATGATCATGCTGAGTCCATTACCCATCTTGTTCTATGCGGACAACATTCAAAATGGCAAGCACCAAAAACTCTATCGAAATATTGGTTATGTCGTCATTTTAAACTTTATTGTTTCTTCCATACTCTATCTTACAAAAGTCAAAGACTACATTGAAACATTGCCCGTTGCACAATTACTACTCGTCTTTGTGTTTATCCTAATATTCATTCATTTGGTACAATACATACGCAAAAATAAACAAACTAAATCCGACTACATTCTATTGATTGGACTCTTTCTAGTCCTAGTCTGTGTTGCTATTGAATCTGTATCTGTTTATTTTGTCGCAACTATTTCAGGTATCTTTATTGGCATAGGCATGATTATATTGCTCTTCACCAATATTTTTCGTACCATTCGAAAAATTCAAATCATAGAAGAAAAGCGCCATCAAACGGAGTTGGAAATTGAAAAGAAAGAAAACAAAAAAATAACACTTCAAATGATGGAATCCCTTTCTACTACCATTGAAGCCAAAGATGAATATACGCGTGGACACTCAAGGCGTGTCGCCCAATATGCAGCCTTGATTGCGAAAAATATGGGTTGGACAAATGAAGAGATTCAAAGCCTTAAAAACTGTGCTTATTTACACGACATTGGAAAGATTGGTATTCCAGACCAAATCTTAAATAAGCCTGGCAAATTAACAAATGAAGAATTCAATTTAATCAAACAACACACTACAATTGGACAAGACATCTTAAAAGATATAACGATCATTCCGCATATCGATGAAGTCACAAGAAGTCACCATGAACATTATGATGGTACTGGCTATCCAGATGGACTTAAAGGAAATGAAATTCCAATACAAGCACGTATAATTGCGTTAGCCGACAGTTACGATGCCATGAATTCAAGAAGAATCTATCGTAACGCATTAAGTCATGGACGAATTTATCATGAAATCCAAATGAATGCGGGTACGCAATTTGATCCTGAAATCACAAAAGTCTTCTTGAAATTAATGGACAACGGATCTTTATTTCACTTAGAACACGAAATACTTCCATCCCAAGAAGACACAATCAATAAGTTTATTTCCGATGTTGTGACAACCATGCAAGATCAGGAAGAAACAAAAAACATCGATTATCTTACAGGCCTTCCTGTTCGTAATGTAGGACAAAAACGCATTGCGAGCGCTATGCAAAAGACAAATGGATGCCTGATTTTCTTGGATATGGATAACCTTAAAAAAATCAATGACGTCTATGGACATAAAGCTGGAGATAGAGCCCTAAAAAGCCTGGGAAAACTATTGTTAGACATTTCAATACCTAAGATCGCATGTCGTATGGGAGGGGATGAATTCCTTCTGTTCTTACCACAAGTGAATACAGAACAAGCCGAAAATACAGTTTCAAATGTGATTGAACAATTCAAAGAAATCATTAAAGACGATAGTGAAACTCATTTTGCAGCCCTTTCTGCAGGCATGCTCATGTGCACTCGAAACGATACGTTTGCGGATACCTATTCAAAAGCCGACAAAGCCTTGTATTATGTGAAACAAAATGGTAAGAACAACTATTCTTGGTACAACCAAATCCATTATGGAAACACAGCCAACACAAGCTTAGACTTGCAACAAATCGCAAACTCCCTACAAACAAGTGGAAACTATTCATGCGCATTACACCTAGAATATCGCGATTTCACAAGACAATATGAATACATACACCAATTGATGACACGAAACCAATGGAACTGTTATCTAGTCATGGTTACTATGGAAACTGTACAAGATACACTTCCATATATTGAAGAAATCGAAGAAGCCCTTGACCATATGGGTGAAGCTATTCAAGACAACATTCGAAAGGTGGATGTATGTACACGTTATAGTGCTATGCAATATTTGATTATTCTATCTCATCCTGCAGAAACACAAATTCCAAACATCATGTCACGCATTTTTATGGAATACTACAAACTACAGGATAGTCAGCACTTCACACCTAGCTATGAATATATTTCTATGAAGCAGTAAAGGGGATCGACAATTTAGTCAATCTTCTTTTCATTTGACAACAACCACCAACATTCTGAATCTCATCTAAAAATAAGTATGTTTTTCCTTTCGAGCCAGAAAATTCAATGCCAATCTCTAATAGATGCTCATCTTCGAAGTTCACATATATGATTTGCGGCAATGGAATTCCATCATTCATTAATTTATGAATCTTTTGATACATCATATACGATTTACCCGTTCTTCGAACCCCCACAAAACAATAATTCACATTATCTTCTAAATCATAATTTCTAGAAATAATAGGATTATAAAGATACATCTCCTTTTGATCTACTATTATCTGTTTTAAAATATCTCGATTCATACGCAGCACTCTTTCTTTTACCGCATTATATAAACATATTGTCTTGTCTGTAAGACAATATTTATGTCTTTTTGTCTTGTTCACAAGACAATATTCATATATTTTTGTCTTATCTACAAGACAAAAGCCTTCCGAAATCAAATAAAATTCTTATCAAAATGATATTGAATCACTTTAGAAAAGTCCTCTAAGTTTAGCGCATCATTTTTTTCAAGAGCAGAAAAAAAGATTGCGTTTGAATGTTCGGCAAATTCCTGAAGAATCGTTGTTTTACCAACTCTTCTTCGACCATACATTACTAAATATTCAAAACAATCACTATTATATAATTCATTCAAATGATTTAATTCTTCTTTTCTTCCTAACATCAAATCACATCTTTCGTATTTGTATACTTACGAGTAGTATACTTTAAAGTATACAAACATATTCAATCATTCTTTCACTGTATACTTTTTTATTCTCCCAGTTCATCCAACATATCATCTACACCATCACGGTAACTTTCATCGTTATCATAACGATCCTCATCATAATCACCTGAATATGCATCATCACTTCCCTCATCATAAGAAGATGAAGAACTCGAGTTTTGTCCCTCTTCCCTTGCCTTAAACTCATGCCATTCAGTACGACGTCTACTCTCGAGACGATACTGTTCCATTTGCGCTTCCCATTCTGCCTCTTCCTTTTTCAAAGATATATATCCAGATCCAAATAGAAGTCCAAGAATAATCAAGAAAATCATTCCACCCTTACCTTTTGATTCATTATTTGGTTGAATGACCTTTTTTTCCTGATAATTTTTACTAGGCTCAACTTCAGGCAAAATTTTTTTCCGATTTGAATAATCAATTTGTTTTTTTGTTGTTTGAACTTTTGGTGGGATATTCATCGAAAACATTGAATGTATATCATACAATCTTCTAAGGATAAAACCGGCTAGCCAATTAATAAAAGCATCCTCAAATTCAATACTAAAACAAGTTAATAAGCTAAGAAACTCAAACATCGCTTCATCCATTAAGGATGAATCAAAACAAGGATCATTCTTTAACATTGTCTTAATTTCATCCTCTGACTTTCCATCATAACGAGATACCAGCTCCTCATCACTCATATCCAAGATTTCCTTAACGCCATCCCCCACAATCTTCTTACGTGTTTCTAAATCTAATTTCTTAGATTTCTTTCTGTTTTTGTAGATATCTGAGGCTTCTTTGTTTTGCTCTTATCAGAAACAGGTACATCCATACCATACTGCTGCATTACCTGTATTAACTCTTTAGTTAGTAAACCCTTTTCATTAGCATGAATATAAATTTCTTCATAGATTGGACAAAGACTACAAGCTTCACTAAACTTATCTTCTTCAATTAAAGAATCAACAGATTGAACAAACTCATATGAACTATATCCCTTAATACACTCTTCGTAAATAGACGCATAAAAATGTCTTAAATAGACAGGAATAAATATAGAAGTATAGAAATCATTTTCTTTGCATCGTTTAGAAACATCCTCAATATGTTTCTTAACTCTACTCGAATCCAAAATCATACGATATAACGTACTTGCAAATGGATTGCACAATATACCAAAATTTACATTTAAACAAGACTCTAACATCTTCTCCTTTACAAGCTCTATTTCTACATTAATCTGACTTGTACTCCCCTGCATCATAAGCACTTGAATCTTTTCTAAGCTCGATATATCACGATTCAAATTATTCGTATTCATATTTGAAAAAGGAATTTGAATCTCATTATATTCACCACGAATCAATTTATCCTCTACATCATTTACTAAACTTGAATACTTTTCTTTACACTCATTATAATATTCATACCAATCTAGAAACTCTTTTGAAATTATTATATTTTCCATTCACTATACCCTGATTTATACAAATCTTTCCACCAATTATTATAACCTTTTCGATCTATGATTTCATTTTAATGCTGGTATAATGTTAGGTATGAACTATCAAAATATACAGAGCGGCCTATCTACCGCATTTTTAGACAAAAATATATCTTCCAACGTATTATATCGACCTCAATTTATTTCAAACGACTATAAAAATGGAAGAAAAGTACTAAGCACCATTGAAGATGAACTATTACACTGCGACTCCTTTTCAATCAGTGTAGCCTTCATTACGATGGGAGGTATCACCCCCTTACTTCAAACGCTTCGTACTTTAGAAGATAAAGGCATCCATGGAAAGATTCTAACAACAGACTATTTGGCATTTAGTGATCCTAAAGCCTTAGATAAACTCGCTACATTTTCGAATATTGAACTTAAAATGTATCTAGTACCCGACTCAAAGAATGGTTTTCATACCAAGGGATATATCTTTCAATCAAATGAAATCTATAAGATCCTTATAGGTTCTAGTAATATGACAAATACAGCACTTACTACAAATCGAGAATGGAATACAAAAATTGTGTCCACAAAATCCGGTGAGTTTGTATCAGAAATGTTAGATGAATTTGAAGAATTATGGAATCATCCAAATACATATTCCTACAATGCATTTATTGGTGCATATAGAGTGCATTATGAAGAATACAAAAAGGTGAAACAAAAAGAAGACATTAAATTACCTTCTAAACAACTGATTCCAAATTCTATGCAACAGGCTTTTATTTCAAGTCTTAGAAATATCCGTAATTCTAACGAATCAAAAGCCCTATTAATCAGTGCAACCGGAACAGGTAAAACATATGCCTCAGCTTTTGCCATGCAAGACCAAAATCCAAAAAGAGCCCTATTCCTAGTTCATAGAGAGCAGATTGCCAAACAAGCTCTTCAAAGCTACAAAAATGTATTTGGAGAATCCAAAACATTCGGTTTATTATCTGGAAATAGTAAAGATACTGATGTAGACTACTTGTTCGCAACGATGCAAACGATGTCTAAAAAAGAAGTGTATTCAAGTTTTGCCCCTGATACATTCGATACCATCATCATTGATGAGGCACATCGCATTGGAGCTAAAAGCTATCAAGAAATCATGGACTACTTTAAACCAAAGTTTTGGCTAGGAATGAGCGCAAGCCCAGAAAGAACCGATGACTTTGATGTATATGCAGCCTTCGACCATAATATTGCCTATGAAATTCGTCTTCAACAAGCTCTAGAAGAAAACTTATTATGTCCATTCCACTATTTTGGCATTACTGACTTTTTAACAAACGGAAACGAAACCGATTTTACAGATTTCAACTACCTTACATCGAACCAAAGAGTCGACTACATTATCGAACAAACCAATTACTATGGATATAGTGGAGAAAGAGTCAAAGGACTCATGTTTTGCAGTTCCAAGAAAGAAGCGGCTGCCCTTAGTGAAAGATTAAATCTAAGAGGGTATCGAACCATCGCTTTAAGTGGAGAGGATTCTCAAGAAAAAAGAGAAGATGTGATTGATCGCTTAGTATCCGATACAAGAAGTGACTATCTACAATACATTTTAACTGTAGATATTTTTAATGAAGGTGTCGACATTCCTGAAATCAATCAAGTTGTACTATTAAGACCCACACAATCGCCCATTGTCTTTGTCCAACAATTAGGTCGAGGCCTAAGAAAATCAAAAGACAAAGAATATGTTGTCATTCTAGACTTCATTGGAAACTACAAAAACAACTTCATGATTCCAATCGCCCTATCTGGAGATCGTTCTTACAACAAAGACAATATAAGACGATATGTTCTTGAAGGTGAAAGAATTATTCCAGGATCGAGTACGATTCACTTTGATGAAATCAGTAAGAAACAAATTTTTTCGTCGATTGACACCGCCAATTTTGCGGATATCAAGCTCATTAAGGATAGCTATAAAAATCTAAAGAATAAACTTGGAAGAATCCCTACTCTTATGGATTTTGAAACCTATGGAGAAATTGACGTACAAAGAATTTTCGACAACAAATCACTAGGATCTTACTATGCCTTTTTAAAGAAATATGAAAAGGATTATAAGATCAGATTGAATGAACTTGAAGAAAACTTTATTAAGTTTATTTGTACAAAACTTGCCAATGGAAAAAGAAAGATAGAGCTTGAAACACTAAAAGATTTAATCAATGATCAAGAATATACTTTCTCAAATGACATATCACATACAAATGTATTAAACATCTTCACCAATGAATTCCCTACTGGTTCTGGAAAAAATACGTTTAAAGATTGTATTTTTATTGAAGACAAGAAGATTTCAAAACCATTTAAGACATGTTTAGAAAACAACGAATTTAAATCCATGGTAAAAGAAATCATTGAATACGCATTGGATCAATATAATAAACATTATAAGAATACATATAAAGATACAAACTTTGTTCTTTATCAAAAATATACATACGAAGATGCCTGTCGCTTATTAAATTGGCAACACAATGAAGTTCCATTAAATATTGGCGGATACAAATATGATCAAACAACCAAAACATTCCCTGTCTTTATCAATTATGACAAGGCAAACGACATTCAAGATACCATCAAATATGAAGATCATTTTATCAATGAAAGTCAATTGATTGCGATATCCAAATCCGGAAGAACCACAAGCAGTGATGACGTACAAAACTTCTTGTACGCCAAAGAAAGAGGGATTGAAGTTCATTTGTTTGTGCGAAAGAACAAAGATGATAAAACAAGCAAAGAATTCTATTATCTAGGCCATATGCAAGCAGAGATAGATAATACCAAACAGTTTGTGATGCCAAACACACAAAAAACAGCCGTCGAAATCTTATGGCAATTGGATACACCCGTAAGAGAAGACATTTATCGATACATTGTAGAGGAGTGATTTTTTGAAAACAATACACGTAGTAGCTGCCATTATTAAAGATGAAAATAAAATATTCGCCACCCAAAGAGGTTATGGCGAATTTAAAGACGGATGGGAATTTCCTGGAGGAAAAGTAGAACCCAATGAAACCAGCAAACAAGCCATTGTTCGTGAAATCAAAGAAGAATTAGATACAACCATTCAAGTCGAAGAATACTTTGATACAGTTGAATATGACTACCCAACCTTCCACCTATCCATGGAATGTTTCATTTGTACAATTCTTGAAGGAAATTTAACTCTATTAGAACACGAATCTGCAAAATGGCTTACTAAAGACACATTAGACTTAGTAGATTGGCTACCTGCAGATTTAGGATTAATCGCTAAACTAAAAGAAATATTATAATCCCATACAACATTTTAAAATACCTAAAAACGAGCATTTCATCTTTACATAAAGAACAAATGCTCGCTTTTCTTTTGCCAAACTGTCAAATAATCAACAAATTTTCAGGAATTAATAATGTTTTCACATTGAAGTTTTATAATTGGAATTGGCTACTGGATGTGGTTGGTGGTTACCTCTTGTTAAGGAGTTTTGAAGCCTTGAATCTTGAATTCCAGGGAAGTAGATCCTTCTATTTTTTTGCAGGAGGAAAGCTTATGCATATATATCTACATATTGATGTTGCTATGTGCTTATTTGCCATAGTAGAAATACTAAAAGTAACATTGATGATTATAGAAAAATGCAAAAAGCACTAATCACCACCGACAATGGAAAAAGATTAGTGCTTCAGCATTAGTTTTATTTCAGAGTAACCACTGTTTTTCCAGTAGTCGTTCTCTATATGTATTATACAGATAAACCAAATGTAATTCCACAAGAAAAGCTAAAAATCCCATACAACATTTTATTTATGTTAAAAGCATCTATTTTCACTTTATTTAAAGTGAATATTGAGATTTTTGTGTGATACAACTGTCGAAAAAAAAGAATAATTCAAACGAACTATCCTTTCTTTGGTTGAATCCAATACATACTTTCTGCGACACGAACCTTCAAACCATCCATTATCATTTCTTTCTGCTGAAAGTTAGCCAAAACATTCAAGCGATTCCAGAAAGTTCTTTCGCAAGTGGATTTTCCATCAATAAAACATTCCATTTTGCGTCTCCCTCGACGTCTATCATAGAATATTATGAATCCGCTTACAAGTCTTGACTTTATTTATTTTTATGATTCGTTATTTTACTGAAATAACTGTGTATCCCGCATTTGTCACGGCATCACTCAACATCTGATCTGTGACATTCTCCGTGCAGTTTAATGTAGCTGTTTTTTCATCTAAACTAACCACTACATCACTTACACCTTCTACTTTACTTAAGGCATCCTTTACATGTGCCACACAATGCATGCACATCATACCATCTACTGTTACTACTTTTTTCATTTTCTTTTCCTCCTTATATTCAACGGGAATATAACCCGCATCTTCAACCGCTTGTCTTAAAGCCACCTTATTCACTTGTTGCACATAGTCAATATCGGCCTTACCTAAATTATAATCCACACGAACTTCTTTTACATTTGGAACCTTCTTTAAAGCATCCTCTACTAACCATGCACAATGTCCACAAGACATACCATCAATATGCATTGTGTACGTTTTGACTTCTTCACTTTGAACTTTAGGTTTAAAATAACGAAGTCGCAATGCGTTTGTGACAACACAAACACTACTCAAAGACATACATGCAGAACCAATCATTGGTGATAATCGAAGTCCAAATGCCGGATACAATAGGCCTGCCGCAACTGGAATTCCTAGAATGTTATAGAAGAAAGCCCAGAATAAATTCATCTTGATATTCTTGATGACATCATTTGATAAATCGATTGCCGTCACTACATCCAATAAAGAGCTTTTCATCAAAATCACATCCGCACTATCCAAGGCAATATCGGTTCCAGCACCAATCGCAACCCCAATATCAGCACGCATTAATGCAGGCGCATCATTGATTCCATCACCCACCATCATAACCTTCTTACCTTGTTCTTGAAGCCTACGAATTACACTCTCCTTATCTTGTGGCAACACATCACTAATCACTTCATCCACACTTAAAGATTTACCAATCGCATTCGCTGTTTTTTGATTGTCTCCAGTCAACATAACCACACGCATATTCTTCTTTTTAAATTGTTCTAATGCAACCTGACTCGTACTACGAATGGTATCCGCCACACTAATTAAACCGATCACATTTTGATCTTTCACAAAAATCAATGGAGTTTGACCTAAACTTGCATAAGCATCTAAGTCTGATAAAACATTTTGATTTATTTGAATATTTTTCTCTTCTAATAACCTTTTATTTCCTGCCAAATACACATGTCCATTTAGCTTAGCCTGAATACCACGACCCGAAATGTTTGTGAATTGTTCAGGTTGTTGAAGCTTTATATTTTTATCTTTCGCGTACTCCACAATGGCCTGTCCCAAAGGATGTAAAGAACCACTCTCTAAGCTTGCCGCCATTGAAATAAAGTCATTCATACTAATATTTGTATATACCTTAACACCTTGAACACTTGGCTTTCCTAAAGTAATCGTACCCGTCTTATCCAATACAATCGTATCAATCGAATGTAGCTGTTCTAATATGGCAGCCGACTTAATTAAAATCCCATTTTCCGCTGCCTTACCCGTACCTACCATAATCGCAACTGGCGTAGCTAAACCTAAGGCACAAGGACAAGAAATTACAAGTACACTAATCGCATTGGATAACGCAAATTGAATCGTTTGACCACTGATCAACCATGCGACAAATGTAATCAATGCGATTAAAATCACAACTGGAACAAACACTCCACTCACTTTATCTGCCAAACGAGCAATAGGGGCCTTTGAATTACCTGCATCATCGACTAGCTGAATGATCTTAGCCAAAGTTGTATCTTCACCTACTTTTTCAGCCTCAAACTGAAAAGTACCATTCTCATTCATAGTAGCTGAAATAACTGAATCCCCTACATTCTTTTCTACCGGAAGACTCTCACCCGTAATCGCCGACTGATCCACATAACCTGTACCCGAAATGACTTTACCATCTACTGGAATTCTTTGTCCCGGACGAATCACAACTACATCATGAATTCGAATACTTTCACTCGATACAACAATTTCTTTACCATCCCTTAAAATTGTCGCATTTTTTGGTGCTAAGTCCACCAACTTGTCTAAGGCATCACTCGTTTTTGCCTTGGATCTAGACTCCAAATACTTTCCAACACTAACCAAAGTCACAATTGTTGCGGCCGACTCAAAGTATAAAGAGTGCATTGCCATATGGGCCATTTCCATATTCTGCACACCAAAATAATAGGCCATCTGATAAATACCGACCAAGCCATACACAAAGCTTGCACCTGAACCCATCGCAACTAAAGAATCCATGTTTGCCGACTTTTTAATTAAAGCCTTAAAACCAGTAATAAAGAAATGTCTTTGAATAAACAATATAAATAGACATAGAATCAGCTGTGTTAAGGCTGAAACCATCATCCATTCCATACCCTCTAAAATAGGAAGGCCCACCATAGGACCCATCGCAATTAGAAGTAAAGGAACCAATAAAACTAAACTCAAAGTCAATCTTTGTTTAGCACTTCTTTGATCCGATTCCACTCGATTCTGACGATTCTGCCATTCTTTGCGAACCTCTGTCTTTTGACCATGCACACTAGCTCCATAGCCAATCTGTTTTACAGCTTCACAAATCGTTTGTTCATTCACCTTATCTTGATCAAATTCAACCTTCATTGAATTCGATAATAAAGAGACATCACAATGACTCACACCATCTAACTTACTCACAACACGAGTTACATTAGCCTGACAAGCCGCACATGTCATGCCTGTCACATCAAACTTTTCTTCCATTAAAACCACCTACTTTAACTTCTTTACTAAATCCATAACCTCACTCATGATTTCTGTATTTCCATTTTGCACATCCTCAACAACACACGTATTTAAGTGTTCCTGCAAAACAATGTATCCAAATGCCTGCAAAGCACTCTCTACAGCCGCTACCTGCACTAAGATGTCGCCACAATAACGATTCTCCTTCAACATATTCTCAATTCCATTCAATTGTCCTACCATACGATGAAGACGATTCGTCAATTGTTTGATTTCTTTCTCATCTCTAGGCTTATGCTTTTTATGACAACACTCACTCATTGATCTCACCTCAACATAATGATATACCCCCTATAGGTATATTTCAAGTGATATGATTTGTGGCATAATAAAAGAAAGGAAAAAACTCTATGAAATATAATTATTACGTGTACCTGCCAAGAATTGGAACCATTCTTGTCATGTTTTTAACGTGCAGTGCACTCTTCTCAAAAGAAATCTTTTTTAATATCATATACCTTGTTTTTGTCGTGCTCTTTAGCCAAATTCTATTTATATATGAAAAAAGACTATTAAAAAACAATGAACCACAATACGAAAAAATCAGTTTTCGCGATTCATTGTTGATGTATCCCATTCTATTAAAAATTGAACTATTCCTATTTGCGATTGTCAGCCTATTTAGTATATTGATCCTTCTATGCATCAATAAAACCATTATGGCACTAATCACATTTGGAGTTATCACAATTATTATTTCACTCTATTTCAATATGCGAAGGCACTAGTAAACGTCATTAAAGAGTAAGACAGTTCTGATTTTATCGTCTTACTCTCCTTTTTATTTTTTGAATAATTATAAACATTTTTTATCTATACTTCTCTAAGTTGCTTTAAATATATCATTGCTCATTTTACTTGGTTTATCTCCAACTGGACTCATGCCGTGCCCGCACACATTAAAAGCGAACCCTACCATTATTATGATAGTGATTCGCTCGTTTGATCTGCTTTTTCTGTTTGCCGCAACATGCGATATCCAACCCCCACATGCGTCTGAATATATTTAGGATTTGAAGTGTCTGGCTCAATCTTTTTACGCAATGTAGCCATAAACACACGAAGACTTGGAGTCTCTGTACCCTGAACGCTTCCCCACACTTCTTGCATGATATAATTATGTGTTAAAACCTTATCGGTATTTTTAGCTAAAACACACAACAATTTATATTCAATCGGTGTTAAATGGATTTCATGCCCATTCTCATATACACAACCCTGCGCATAGTTGATTGTCAAATCTCCATTTTCATATACACTCTCATTTACACTTATGGTCTGACTATTATTTAATCTTCGAATTGTTACACGAAGTCTAGCTAACAATTCATCCACTGAAAATGGTTTTGTCAAATAATCATCGGCCCCTAAATCTAAAGCTTTCACTTTATCTTGATCTTCACTTCTTGCCGAAACCACAATAATTGGAATATTTGACCAAGAACGAACCTTCTTTATAACTTCCAAACCATCCATATCTGGCAGTCCTAAATCTAGAAGCATAATGTCAGGATTATAAGAAAGCACATTCATGATTCCTTGCTTCGCTGTTTTTGCCAGACGAAACTGATAATTTTCCATCTCTAGAGTTGTCGTAATCAAATTCCCAACCGCAATATCATCTTCAATTACTAAAATTTGAACTTTATTCATACAACTTTACCTCCACTGCATCCAATACAAACTTAAAACAAGCTCCATGAGGCGTTACATTCTCAACCCAAATCGTACCACCATGCGATTGAATAATAGATTTACACAAAGATAGACCTAGACCCATGCCACGTCTTGTATCTCCACCTCGATTGTTTTCCGTATAGAACATCTCAAACAATTGATCTGGATGTAAAACACCATTTCCATCATCTTGAACTTCAATTAAAATTTTATCCTCAACCCGCCTAGCATTCAAAGAAATATTTGAATTTTCAGGCGTATATTTGATCGCATTATTTATTAAATTCACTAAAACCTGAATAATCAAGCGTGCATCCATATTAGCCATCAATAAATCATCCTCTAAATGCATAGAAATATTATGTTTACGTTTATTACGACCCAAATGATGAATGGCCTCTCTAAAAATATCCTCAATCATTTCTGGTTGTAAATTCAACTGCATCGTACCATTTTCAATTCTCGTTATAAACAATAAGTTTTCCACCAAATCATACAACCACATCGCATCATTATAAATATCTTGATACAATTCCTTCTTCTTTTCTTGTGAAAACGCATTCTCGTTTTCCAACAATAAACCGGCATTGCCTGAAATACTAGTCAGTGGCGTTCTTAAATCATGCGAAATCATACGTAATAAATCGGCTCGCAACGCCTCTTGTTTGGCTTGCTGCTCAATTTTTAGATTTTCTAAACGAATCATTTCCTTCTCTAAAGCCATACCACACTCGTCCAATATCGCAAGCCACAAATTTTTTTCAAAAGAATCTATCTTATCTTTTAATACAATTCCAACCACGCCTAACACTTCGTGCGTTCCATTAATAGGTAAATATAAACACATCGAATCCGAATGATAACTCGTTGTCTTTCCAGCCTCATGCCTATTTTTATAAACCCAAGCCACAATATCCGTTTCTACAGGACACTGTCCTAATAGAATAGGCTCATCATTATGTGGATACAACACTAAATCCGTATCCAATAATTTATGCAGTTGTTTTAACATCGAAGCATAGATCGCATTCATATCATTCGCCTTTTGAAGCATCTGGCTCATCTCCAATAAGACTTGCGTACGATACACTTGTTTGGCATTTTCGAAAGATTGTTTCTTTAATCTTGTCATTAATGAACTAGATGACATAGCCACCACAAACATAACAATATATGTCGTAATATAACTAGGATCACTCAATAAAGAAAAGTAGGGATATGTAAAGAAAAAGTTAAAACATAATACAGAAATCAAAGATGCCAACAAACTATAGATATATCCACTTGTCCAAATGGATACAAATACAATGCCCAAGATATAGATCATAATAGGCGTTGTAATCAAAAATTGAAAGTGCATAAATCCCTTGCCAATAAGCGTACAAAGAAAAAGAATCCCCATCATTTTTAATGTATCTTTCAATGAAAAACTCAAAAGATTAAAATTAAAATGAAACATGCGACGATAATCCTGCGGATAATTCACAGAATATATATCAATATCTTTCAACTTAAACAATGCTTGTTTCGCCAAATTTTTTTCTAAAACAACACAATCCACCTGAGAAACACCCACATATTCCACAAGCTGAGGCAATACATCCTGTCCATAAAGAATCGTTACTTTTGCCCCTTTACTCTCCGCATACTTAATATTTTCACGTAAACAACTCTTTGATGCCGCACTTGCCCCCTCATATTTTGGAGTTTGCACAAAAATAGCACTCAATACTGCATGATTGCTTTTCGCAATTTGAGCTCCCTTATCAATAACTCTAGAATTATATTTAGAAGCCGATAAACATATTAATACATTCGCCATAAAGCTAGTATAACACAAGCCCACAAAGAATCATTCATCTTAACATTGTCTTAACATAGTGTTAGAATACTTTATGGAATCTTAATACAGACTAGTGTAGAATGTTTTAAGATATTAGAATAGGTGGTTTTATGTTTAAAAAACGTATGAAACGCATTACCCCAGGACAAATGATCATCCTCAGTTTTGCGACTATGATATTTATCGGTGCCTGCCTGCTTATGCTTCCATTTTCCACAAACGATGGTAAGGGCGCACCATTTTTAGATGCATTATTCACTTCAACCAGTGCCTCCTGCGTAACCGGACTGATTATGCATGACACAGCACAATATTGGTCCCCATTTGGACAACTCATTATCTTGATTCTGATTCAAATTGGAGGTATGGGCGTCATTACGATGGCCATTCTACTCTTTGTTCTTGGAGGCAAGAAAATTGGTTTTAAACAAAGATATTTTATGCAACAATCTATTTCTGCCCCAAAACTAGGGGGTATTATCCGAAACACAAAATGGATTCTAAAAGCTGCATTATGCGTCGAAGCACTAGGTGCCATCTTATTAGGCATACGCTTCTTACCGCGTTTTGGACTTGTCAAAGGCCTATGGTATTCCATATTCCATTCCATCTCTGCCTTTTGTAACGCAGGCTTTGATTTAATGGGCACAAACCAAGCTTACTCATCTTTAACAGGATATGCCGGTGATATTTTAGTATCCAACGTCATTGCAGCACTTATCGTACTTGGTGGTTTAGGCTTCTTTGTCTGGAAAGATGTTGTTCAATACAAACGTCATTTGCACAAATATTCCTTACAATCCAAAGTTGTGCTATTTACGACAGCCACTTTATTAATTATTAGTACACTCTACTTCTACATCAATGACTTTAGCCATTGGAATATGCGTCTAGCCGATCAAATCAACGTTTCCATTTTCCAAGCCGTATCCCCAAGAACATCCGGCTTTAATACGATTGATTTAAACAAAATGAATCAAAGCAGTATCCTCTTTATGACACTATTAATGTTGATAGGAGGAAGCCCACAAGGTACGGCCGGAGGATTTAAAACAACAACATTAGCCGTATTGATTCTTAGTATTCGTGCTGTATTCAATCATAAACAAAACCCACAATGTTTTGGAAGAAGAATTTCCATGGACACATTAAACAATGCTACAGCCTTATTTATGTTATTTATGGTATTATTCTTTACAGGAGCACTCCTTATTTCGGCCTTCGATCAACTACCCATTCTTGACGCCCTATTTGAAGCGGCCTCTGCCATTGGAACCGTTGGACTTACATTAGGAATCACACCCACACTATCAAGTGCATCACATTGTATTTTAATTTTCTTGATGTTCTTTGGAAGAGTTGGAGGCTTAACTTTACTTTTAGCCATTTCAAAACATCAAGTTGTCGCAAACGCAAATTTACCACAAGAAAATATCACAATTGGATAACAGGAGGAACATATGAAATCAGTATTAATTATTGGTATGGGACGTTTTGGACGTCACATGGCACAAAAACTATATGATTTAGGGCATGACGTTTTAGCCATTGATAAAAATGAAGAAAAAATCAACAAAGTATTATCTTATGTCACAAATGCACAAATTGGAGATTCTACCGACGAAAGCTTTATTGACTCACTAGGCGTATCGAACTTTGATCTTTGCGTTGTAGCCATTGGAGATGACTTTCAAAGTTCACTCGAAACAACAGCCCTATTAAAAGATTATGGATCAAAACTTGTTGTCGCAAGAGCCGTACGCGATGTACACGCTAAATTCTTATTGCGCAATGGAGCCGATGAAGTTGTATATCCTGAAAAACAAATTGGTAACTGGGCCGCCGTACGTTTTTCAAGCGAAAACATCTTTGACTACGTACAACTTACTCCAGAATATTCCATTTATGAAATTGCCGTACCAACCGCTTGGATTGGAAAAACCATGTTAGAACTCGATATTCGTAGAAAATACCATATCAACATTCTAGCTACCAAAATCAATGGAATTCTAGACCCACTTCCAAGTGCTGAACATACTTTCCAGGAATCCGAAAACATTCTTATTCTTGCGCAAAATTCAGACGTACAAAAATTCCTTCGTTTTTAATGAAATCTTAACATGACGCCTCATTCTTTTACACCGTTTAAACATTTAAAATTCTACAATAAAGGTGTAAGAAAGAGGCGATTATTTATGTTAGGAATTTTATCAATAGGATCCGTAATCTACATTTCTTTCTTAGTCCCACGACTCTTAAATCACATCTTAAATATCACTCACCATTAATGTATGCCACGAGCATACCAATTATCCCCATTTTTAAGTTATAAATATACTTAAGAAAGGGGATTTTATTATTATGAAAACATGGAAACTAGTCAGTGGAATCATTTCCATTGTATTAAGTGTATTTGTCGTATTCCAAAGTATGATAGCAGGCCTTGCAAACGCACTAGAAGAAAGTGGACAAGTAAGTGGCAGTGCAGGACTTGTTGTTAGTATATGCATGCTTTGTGGAGGAATTGTATCGATTGTATCTAGAAAGAATAATTCAAAAGGAACCAACATTGCACTTCTAATTCTATTTAGTTTAGCTACATTAACAGGCTTTGTACTTGCAGGAAACTATTCAGACCTATATTTGGTCAGCATGGTGCTTGATCAATGCAGTACTTGCCTTCATCTCATTAAGAAAAGGTGCCAGTAAAATCTGACACCTTTTAAAAACGCTTTACTTATCAAATAAATAGATGCTTTTACACATTTTTCCGCACTTTTTAGTATTGCTTTTGCACATTTTTCCGAGGTTATTAGTACCTTTTTTACACATTTTTTCTGAAGCATAAAAAAAGCCCATCAAATCATATAAAATGATTTGTATGGGCGCTTTTCATTTGCCAAGTCTTGTTTACATCTCTATTTAATTCTATACTTCAATTATGGACACTACTTATCATTCAAACATTCCAATTGAAACTCTATCATTATTAGATTGTG
>OJNH01000386.1_pt1 | contig 40316 bp, 37 predicted proteins | sample 1597361 | NCBI WGS metagenome assembly OJNH01 (sample SAMEA2452136, study PRJEB22498) | human gut metagenome | biome: human feces; feature: human gut; material: feces | place: Australia | collected 2012
ATATGTCGGGTGGAACTTGGGAAAAAACGGCATCAATGGTAAACAACGGAGATAGTAGTTTAACAACATATGGAAGTCAAATTATGAAAGAATTAAATAATGGTGGTAGTACAAAGTATATAACAGTATATCCACATGATTCTAGTAAAGATAATACATCAATATCAAATACATCTGCAAATCTAAGTATTGCAAGTCAAACAAATTATGCGAGAAATAAAAAGATATATGGAGATGGAATAAGAGAAACATCAACAGCAGGAACAGAACAAAACGCATGGTACTCAGATTATTCTTACTTTGCAGGTTTACAAGTTCCATTTTTTGTACGTGGTGGCTCTTATGGCGGTATTTCTGGTGTGGGCTTATTCTCTTTTCTTCGTAATGCTGGTGCTAGCGGTTATGATGCTGGCTTTCGCTCAGTGCTTGTATCTTTATAGTGATGTTAAAAGAGTGTTAAAATATAATATAAAAAAAGTCCAAGTTTTAATAAAAAAAGACTTGTACTTTTTTTAATTTATTATTATAATATAAAAGAAATGAAATTCACCTATGCCATATATAAATTTTGAATTATTTATGACATAAGAAAGGAATGGATTAAAACGAAAACAGAAAGAATAAATGAAAATAATGAAAAAGATAAGCAAACAAAAGAAGTGGAAAAAATAGAAAAAATACCACAAATAAGAAAACATGAAATGAGGCAAGATACGAAGGAGAAAAACAAACAATTGAGAGAGCAAAAACAAGAATTAAAAACTCAAACTAAAAATACTAGAACAAAAATCACTCCACAAGAAGCATATGAAATGCAACAATCAAGCTCAAGCTTAAAAGCAAAAATGATCTTTAAATCAGAAAAAGAAAAAGTCAAAGAATTTAAGCAAGGATTGAGTTCAAAAAAAGGATGTGCTAAATATGAAAAGCATTTGGAAGATGTAGCAAATATGTCTAGAATGTTAAATTATACGCAAAAGAATCAACAAGATAATAGTGAACATAGTGGAAGATAAAAATAAAAAATACTAAGGAGGAAATAAAAATGTACATATTTAATAAAATAACTGTAAATCCACAATTACCAAAAAGAATAGAAAAATTATCAGAAATATCAAATAACCTATGGTGGTCATGGAACACCGAATTTTTAAGATTATTTCAAAAAATAGACAAAGATTTATGGGAAGAATCAGAAAAAAATCCAGTAAAATTTTTAAAAAGGGTATCACAAGAAAAATTAGACAATGCGTCAAAAAATGCAATGTTTTTAAAAGAATATGATAAATTAGTAGATAACTTTGAAAATTACATGAAAAGCAAAAATACATGGTTTTCTAATAAATATCCAGAAAATAAAAATGACTTAATTGCATATTTTTCAGCAGAATATGGGCTAGATCAAACTATTCCAATTTATTCTGGTGGACTTGGGATTTTATCAGGAGATCATCTTAAATCAGCAAGTGATTTAGGAATACCATTAGTAGCTGTAGGATTATTATATAAAAATGGTTATTTCCATCAAAAAATAAATGGATATGGCGGACAAGAAACCGAATATAATAATATAGATTTATATGATTTACCTATAAATGCTGTAAAAGACCAAAATGGAGAAGATTTAATAATATATGTTAAATTTCCTAAAAGAAGACTATACTTAAAAGTATGGCAAATAAATGTTGGAAGAGTAAAATTATATTTATTAGATTCAGACATAGAAAAAAATAATGAAGAAGATAGAGATGTAACATTAAGACTATATGGTGGAGACCAAGAAATGAGAATAAGACAAGAAATTGTTTTAGGAATGGCTGGAGTAAATTTACTTAGAACTTTAGGGTTAAAGCCAACAGTTTACCATATGAATGAGGGACATTCAGCATTTTTAACATTAGAAATAATAAAAAATACTATAAAAGAAAAACAAGTATCATTTGATGTTGCCAAAGACATAGCTAGTTCAAAAACAGTATTTACAACACATACACCAGTACCAGCAGGAAATGATATATTTCCATTAGACTTAGTAGAAAAATACTTTAAAGATTTTTGGCCAAGACTTGGAATTTCAAAAGAAGAATTTTTAAAACTTGGAATGAAACCGACCCAAGACTTAGAGCCAGGATTTAACATGGGTATTCTTGCATTAAAAATTGCAGGAAAGAAAAATGGTGTAAGTAAATTACATGGAGCAGTATCTAGGGAATTATTTGGAGAAGTATGGCCAGAAATTGCTGCAAACGAATCACCAATAACATATGTAACAAATGGAATACACACATGTTCATGGCTATCACCAAGGCTAAAAGAATTATATAATAAATATTTAATTCCATACTGGCAAGATAATATACATTTAGATAAAACATGGGAAAAAGTAAAAGATATACCAGATCAAGAGTTATGGGAAGCACATATGCAAAGAAAAGAAAAATTGTTAAATTTAGTGAAAGATAGTACTGTAAATAGATTAAGACGTTCTGGTTATAGTTATGAAAAAATAAATGACATAGTGTCAAAAATAAATCCAAATGCATTAACAATTGGATTTGCAAGAAGATTTGCAACATATAAAAGAGCAACATTAATATTTAGAGATTTAGAAAGAATAACACAAATATTAAACAACCAAGAAAGACCTGTACAAATAATATTTGCAGGTAAAGCACATCCAGCAGATAAAGAAGGACAAGATTTAATAAAATATATACATGAAGTATCAATGATGCCACAATTCAAAGGAAAAATATTCTTATTAGAAAATTACAATATTGCAATGTCAAGATATTTAGTTAGTGGTGTAGATGTATGGCTAAATAATCCAAGAAGACCAATGGAAGCATCAGGAACAAGTGGACAAAAAGCATCAGTAAATGGAGTAATAAACTTTAGTGTATTAGATGGATGGTGGGCAGAAGGATATAATCAATATAATGGCTGGACAATTGGAATAAATGCAGAATTTGATTCATATGAAGCACAAGATAATGCAGATAGCGAAAGCTTATATCGTACTCTAGAAAGCAAAATAGTACCAATGTATTATAATAAAGATAAAGATGGAATGTCATCAAAATGGATAGAAACAATGAAAAATTCTATCATATCAACAGGAGGAAAATACAGTACAGCAAGAATGTTAGTTGATTATACAAATAACTTATATATTCCACTATGTAATTTAACAAAAACATATTATGAAGATATAGACAATGTTGCAGCATTTAATATGTGGAAAAAAGACATAGCAAGTAATTGGAAAGATATAAAAATTACCCAAGTAAATAATTTAGACAATATAACAATAGATGCTGGAAACAACATTGAAGTTAGATGTGAAGTAGAATTACCTAATATAAACCAAGAAAATATAGATGTAGAAGTTTATTATGGTAAAATTTTAGATAATGGTATAGTAGAAAATGTTAGCATTATACCTATGAAATTAGAAAAACAAGATGAAGAAACGAAAAAATATTATTATGTAGCAAAAATAGAACTTACAACAGGAGGAAATTATGGTTATACATTCAGAGTAATGCCAAAACATGAAATGATATTAGAACCAACAAATTTAAATCTTGTAAAATGGATAACAAAATAAAAATTGCCAACGGTTCCGGGTTTAAATGGCAATAAATTGTTACAAGCTTGAAAAAATTAATAAATTATAATAGCTTGGATGGCAGTAATATATTATTTTACAGCACCGCGTAAGCGATTAAACGAGTGCTTGCACGAGTGCGAATTGGAGCAACCAACAATTAATTTTTATTTGATTGGTTGCGACACCAAGGTGCAAAAAATAATATATTACTGCCATTCAAGCATTTTATTTTAGTGAAAAATTGCCATTCAAACCCGGAACCGTTGGCAACCGTTGGCAATTTATTGCCATTTAAACCCGGAACCGTTGGCAATAATTAATTTATGTGTAAAATCTAAATTGGCAAAAGAACCATATTCATAGCCTAATGTATAAACATTAGTAGCCCAAATATCTTTGCTAAGCATTAAGTCTAGATTTTTATTATTATTAGAATCAATAAATTTTTTAACAGAGGTAATAATATTAAGTTTTGGATTTGCTTTTGTTATTTCAGAAAGTAAATATTTTCCTTTTTCATTAAATCCTAATACCCTAATATATGGAGTTATTTTTTTAGAAATTTCCATATCTTTTTTTGTTATACCCAAAATAGTATAAAGTAATATTCTTTGAAGACGTGTTGTTGTATACCTTTTAGATTTTATTATATCTAAAAATTCAATTATACTATTACATTCATTTGCAGCATTTTTAATAGAAAATTCTAGTCCTTCAGAAACGTCTGGTAAGTTTCTAATTTCTTCTATTGACATTTTTCTTAAGGAATATATAATTTCCTTTTCAAAGGCTGATAAATCTGTTACTGCATGTCCAAGTTTTATATTTCTCATTAAAATTGAGTAAGATGGTTCTGGAAGTAATTTTGGTAAAATTTCAAAACCATTATTTTTAATTATATTTCTAATTGCTGTGCTACTTGCAATATTTCCACTAAATTTTTTACTATTGTAGTCTGCTTCAAACCTGCCTATTGTATGTGCTTGGATTGAACTTTTATAATGTTTTAAAGCCTTTAAATATTCAATACCCAATATATTGTTTGGTGATGACATAATTTGTTTTACATTTTTTGTGTCATTTAAATACATCATTAATGCATTTTCTCTGGCTTTGGGAAATGATAATCCTTTGCCAAGTTCAATAGATAATAATGCTTTATATTCTTTTGGTTCATTATATAATATATTTGCAATATGATCTAAGGCAGCAAGGTTTGGTGTTTCACTTCCAAAAGACACATAATCTACTATTTTTAAAGAATTTAAAATTTTGATTGCGCCATCGGCAAAGTTTTCTGCACTAGATATAGAATATAAAACAGGAAGTTCTATAACTAAATCTATACCGTGAATTTAAAGCCATTTCAGTTTTTGACCATTTATCAATTATAGAACAAGATCCGGCGTTGAGTAAAATTTCCACTAATTACAGCAATTGAATAATTTGAACCTGTATCTTTTTTTGATTTCTCTAAATGATAAAAATGCCCATTATGAAATGGATTATATTCTGCAATTACTCCTAAAACATTAGACATAAATAAACTTCCCTTCTATTAATATTTACGTTTATAATCATAACTATAAATTGTAATTTGTTGTTATTCTTCAAATAAAATTTTTTGCATTCCATAAGGATTATTTAAAAAATCTTTATATATCTTATATACCTCTGTATCTTCATATCTAATTTCTTCCATATTATTGTTCATGTCAATTATCTTTCCGTATTTATAGGATAATAATATTGGAGAATGTGTTGCAATAATAAATTGAGAACCATTTTTAACTAAATGATGTATATAACATAGTAAGGTCATTTGTCTTTGTGGAGATAGTGCTGCTTCTGGCTCATCTAAAATATATAATCCTTTATCCCAAAATCTATTTTCTACTAATTGCAAAAAAGATTCTCCATGTGAGCATTGGTGTAAATCTCCTCCATATTGATAACTCAAATCAGAATTATTACTAATATCTGTTGCAACATTATAAAATGATTCTGCTCTTAAAAAAAATTTCGTTTTAGGAACCCTAAACTTACTTATTGTTAAATGCTTATATAGTTCTGAATAATCATCATAATTAGAGAATTGCATATTATTACTACCACCTTCTGGATTTAATCCTAAAGATATAGCTATTGCCTCTATTAATGTAGATTTCCCAACTCCATTTTCTCCATAAAATAAAGTAACAGAATTATCTATTTTAAGTTCTTTAAAGTTGTTTAAACATTTTATATTAAACGGATATACATTATTATTTATATTTTCTCTATTCAATCTTACTCTATTTACGAATAATTCTTCCATACAATCTCACTTTCAAATTACTATTTCTTTAACAAACTACTAAATTGTAATTTTTTTCTATAATTTGTTTTATAATTTTATATTGTACAAAAATAAATTTATTGTTATAATATTATCATAAAATATGTAAAAAAACAATAGAAAGGGAAAATATGGAAAAGGTTATTATATATACAGATGGCGCATGCTCTGGAAATCCTGGACCAGGTGGATGGGGTAGCATACTTATGTATAAAGAAAATAAAAAAGAAATATTTGGAAATAAAGAAAATACAACAAATAATGTAATGGAATTAACAGCTGTAATAGAGGGATTAAAACTTTTAAAATTTCCATGTGAGGTTGATTTATATAGTGATAGTGCATATGTAGTAAATGCATTTGACAAAGGATGGATATATGGATGGTTAAAAAATAATTGGGTAAATAGCAGTAAAGAACCAGTAAAAAACAAAGAGCTATGGCAAGAATTATATAATCTTACAAAAGTTCATAAAGTTAATTTTATAAAAGTTAAAGGGCATGCAGATAACGAGTTTAATAATAGATGTGACGAACTTGCAAGAAACGCAATAAAAATGTTGTAAAAAATATTTTTTTGCAATATATAATTAAACTAGTAAATTATTATGACTCATACAAAATATTACAAAAATATTACATTTGTAATACAATTTAAATATTATATTGAAAAAAGAAATATTATAGAATATAATTAAACCAAATGAAAGTCACATAGGAGGAAATTATGGGAGAGTTCCAAAGTTACATAATGGACAAAGATAAAGATTTGTTAACCAAAATGGACATAATATATAGATTACAAAAACTCCTAAAAGAAAGAAGAGGAGAAACAATATTTTTTGATAAATCTGTAATATTTAAAACAGAAATAGCAAGAATGTTTATAGAATACATGAATTTAGATGTTGATAAAGATCTAGTATTAACAGCATGTTTGCTATGCAACTGTAAAAAAGTAGATAATGCTCAAAAAATAGGAAAACTTCATACATATGCAAAAGAAGGTGCAGACTATTTATTAAATATAGGTTTTGACCCAAGGTTTTGTAGAATATGTGAAGGAGTAAATAGATACAGCGATACCAGACCTAGAGAGCCTGAAAGTGATATATTGGAATTAGTAGATCAATTTGGAGGTATGTTATTAGACAGACCAGAAAGAGCAGGGTTTAGACCAGAAGATGCATTAATCCAATTAGAAAGAGCTAATTTAAAAGATGTAAATAATATATATTTAGACAAATTTCATGAATTTGTAAATATGATGTTGGAGGTAGAAGTATGAGTTTAGGTGCAGTATCAGCAAATGGTTTTGCTTCACTAAAAAAAGGACATGATAATTCTAGAGATATTCCAGAATTTATATCATTTGTAGGAAAATATGAAAAAGCAATGAACATGGAAGTAGAACGTACAAAAAGTGTAAGAAATGCTCCACTATTTTCAAAAACAACACGAGAAAAATTTGGTGCATTTCAAAAAGCAAGTATGGAGAAGTATGAAGAAGAAAGATAATTTAATAAATGTACAAAAGAAAAAGCGACATTTAAGTGTCGCTTAAATTGTTTAAAATAAAAGAAAAGAGGAATATAAATGTACGAAATTTTTGCAGATTTACATATACATATAGGAAGAGCTGAAAACGGAAAACCAATAAAAATAACTGCGGCAAGAAGTTTGAATTTTGCTAATATTGCAAAAGAATGTGCCGAAAGAAAAGGAATAAATGTCTGTGGAATAATAGATTGTGCATCACCATATGTAATTGAAGATATAGAAAAATTTTTAAAAACAGGAGAAGCTTATGAATTAAAAGATGGCGGAATTATATATCAAGATAAGGTATGCATCCTTTTAGGAAGTGAAGTAGAAACATCAGAAATCGGAAGAAATGGAAAAAAGGGAAGTGCACATAACATATGCTTTTTCCCACATTTAAGTGATATAAAAGGATTTTCAAAAGAATTAAGCATGCATTTAAAAAATATTACACTAAGTACTCAAAGAAGTGACCTTTCAGGTTATGACTTAATAGATATGGTAGAAAGATATAATGGAATTTTAATTCCTGCACATATATTTACGCCTCATAAAAGTTATTATGGAAATTGCACAGACAGACTAGAAAACATATTTAAAGAAAAATATAATAAAATATTTGCTGTAGAGCTTGGACTAAGTTCTGATACATATTTGGCAGACACAATATCAGAACTTGAAAATAAAACGTTTGTAACAAATTCAGATGCACATTCTCTTCCTAAAATTGCAAGGGAATATAATAAAATGCTAGTAGAAGATATATCATTTAAAGAGATTGTTAAAGCACTAAAAAATGAAGATGGAAGAAAAGTAATTGCAAATTATGGATTAGATCCAAAACTTGGTAAATACCATAGAACATTTTGCGATGATTGTAATACATCAATAGAGACAAAAGTTCCAGTAAGTAAATGTCCAAAGTGTGGAGGAGATAATGTTACTTTTGGGGTTTTTGATAGAATAGAGCTTATAAAAGATAAAAAAGAGTCTAAAAGTCCAAGCAATAGACCACCATATATATATCAAATACCATTACAGTTTATACCTGGAGTTGGAGGAAAAACAATAGAAAAATTATTAGATACATTTAATACAGAAATGAACATACTTCATAAATTATCAGTAGATGATTTAGAACAAGTTGTTGGAAAAAAAGTTGCTGTAAGTATTGATAATGCAAGAAGCGGTAAAATGCAAGTTCACTCAGGTGGAGGAGGAAACTACGGAAAAGTAGAGGTAAAAAAATAAGTTCTAAAAATGTCCTTATCGAATACACATTATGTATAAAGAAAAGTACGTGTAAGATAAGGAGATTTTTAATGAAAAACATCAAAAAAACACTAAAGTTAAAGGACATAATTGTTAACCATATTGCAAGTAATAGCAAAGAATATATAATAGTAACATTATTATTTATAATAGGAATTTTTTTAGGGGTATTATTTGTAAACAATATAAAAAATGATGAATTTGATAGTGTTCAAAATTATATTACAACATTTATACAAAAATTTAAAGAAAATCCTAATATAGATAGTGGTGAACTATTAAAAACTAGTATAATAAAAAACCTAATACTTGCACTTAGCTTATGGTTTTTTGGAACAACAGTAATAGGTATTCCAATTGTATTTGGAATACTAATATATAGAGGTTTTTGTTTAGGGTATACAATTTCAACATTTATAAGTACAATTGGAATTGCAAAGGGGTTGGCTTTTGTTTTTTCAAATATGCTTTTGCAAACAGTTATTTTTATACCAGCAATTTTAGCAATAAGTGTTAGTGGTTTTAAACTTTATAAATCAATAGTAAAAGATAAAAGAAAAGAAAATGTAAAAATAGAAATAATAAGACATACAATTTTTTCAGCACTAATGACAATACTACTTTGTTTATCATCAGTGGTAGAGGTATTTGTATCAAATAATTTGCTGAAAATAATTGTAAAATATTTGTAAAAACTATTTACAATTTGTCAAATGTTTGATATAACATATATAGTTTATGTAAATATATAATTTTAAAGTCAGATAGGGGAATAATAATGGAAAAACAATTAAAACTTTTTTTTGAATTTTTAGAAAATGATAAAAAATTATCAGATAATACATTACAATCATATAAAAGAGATATAAAACAGTTTAAAGAATACTTAAATCAAAAAGGTAAAGATTATAGCAACATAACTAAAGAAGACATGAAAGAATACATAGAACACCTTCAAAGTATAGGAAAAAAAGCTTCAACAATATCAAGATGTATTGCATCAATTAGATCTTTTTATCAATATGAATTAAAAAACAAAAAAGTTGAGCAAGACCCAACAGACCAAATACAATCTCCAAAAATAGAAAAAAGAGTACCAAGTGTACTAACATCAAAAGAGGTTGCATTATTATTAGAACAACCAAAAGATGTTGATTTAAAAGGAATAAGAGATAAAGCAATGTTAGAATTCGCATATGCTACAGGAATGAGAGTTACAGAAATAATCTCTTTAAACTTAGAAGATGTAAATATAGAAGAAGGATATGTAACATGCAAAAATGGAAGTAAGCAAAGAAATATTCCTTTAGGTACAATGTCTTTAAAAGCTTTAAAAGAATATATTGAAAATGCAAGAGGTATTTTAATTAAAGACGAATCAGAAAAATCTTTATTTGTAAATATAAATGGTAAAAGATTAACAAGACAAGGGTTTTGGAAAATAATAAAATATTATAAAGAACAAGCTCATATAACAAAAGATATAACACCACATGTTTTAAGACACTCATTTGCAACACATCTTTTACAAAATGGAGCAGATCTAAAAGCAATTCAAACAATGCTTGGACATTCAGATATATCTTCAACACAAGTATATATGCAATTTCAAGATGAAGGATTAAAAAATATATATAAAAAAGCTCATCCAAGAGCATAAAATAAAAAATAGAATTTCTTATTAGAAATTCTATTTTTTATTTTTTTATATTATAGGAAAGTTCTCCGAACTTCCTATAATATAAATATATTGCACAGAAATTTGCTTTGCAAATTTCGCACACGAACAAAGACGCGGACTTTAAAATGTTTTAATAAGTACAAAAGTTATTAATGCCCGCTTTTGTTCTTTTGTATAAACATGTTCAATTTCGGAAACATACATACAATGATAATCTTTTAAAGGATACCATTTTTCATCTAAATCTTTATTAAAAAAGCAAGAAGGGGTTAAATCTTGTCTATATAATTTTTTGCAAATAAGTACTAAATTTGATTGATAAAAGCAAGGAATATCATCTAAAAAAGTTGGAATAAGACCTGATTTTTTTATTTTATTTTCATATCTGCCACTATGGCTTCCGAAGATAAGACAAAACTTTTTTATAGTTTTCATCAAAAAAACACAAAGAAAATTTTTCATTATTATCAACAAATTCTTTTGTATATCGTCCAGGTCTAATAAAAGTAAAAACAACATTTTTCCCCCACATAGAACCGAAAAGACCCCCAAGATGCGGTCATAGTGTTAAAAATTTTTTTATTTCCAGAAGTAATAAGCATCCATCCGAGAACCAATTTTTGAAAATGGATTACACATAAAATCCGAAATATCTAATTGTTTAAAATCATTCATAAAAAACCTCCCTTTAATATTACAATTTTTAAATTCTTTCCTATAAATAAGTATATGCTAAAATTATTAATAAATTTACTAGACATAAAAGTATTTTAAAGGTATAATTTAAATGTTAAAAATGTTCTAAAATAAGGAGAAAAAATGGTACAACTAAATAAAAATAGTATAGAAAAAATAAATTTAAAAATAAACAAAATATTTAATAATAATAATTGGAATTTTAATTTTATTAAAAACATTATTTTTTTATGACAACACAATAGCAATTAGTGAAGAGATAAATAATCAAGTTGTAATAGGAACTATTATATTTGTTATGGCTATAATGTGTGTCATAAGTCTATTGACTAACAAAGTAAAAATAGTAACTACAATTATTATTGATACATTAATTTCAATTTTATTATATGCAGACAATTTATATTTTGATTTTTCAAATAATATGTTATCAGTTGCACAAATAAGCAATATACAATATGGCGACCATAATGGAATAAGTATGTATGATGAAGAACTAATAGACTTTTTAAAGCAGTTAAATCCAGAGTTAAATGATATAGACATAAAATTAAATTACACTAAGGTTTTGTGTGGACTAAAATTACCAGGAAAGAACAATCATATAGAAATTTCAAAACCAGTAAGTAAGCTAGACATAAAGCCAACATTATGCTATTTATCTGGAATAGAAGACGGAATATCTCTTGGAACAAATATGTTTGAAAATAAAGATTATGTATGTTTAAATAACGAAAGAATAATAAATGACAAATATTATTTTGATGAAAATTGGTATGAAATTTCTACTGGCAAAAAGGTAGATTTAGATACTCTAAGCCAAGAGGAAAAAGAAAAGCTAGAAAACTATTATAACAATATGAAAAAAGAATTAGATATATCAATTTCTATAAGTATTAATAATTTATTAAAAAATAAATAACAAAAAATGAAAGTAGGAAGTTAAATGGATGATAATAAATTAATTAGTCCTGAGCTTGAGGGAAGTGGAGAAGAAAGATTAGAAAATACATTAAGACCCCAAACTTTAAATGAATATATAGGACAAACAAAAGTAAAAGAAAATATGAAAATATACATTGAAGCAGCAAAAAAAAGAGGTGAGGCTTTAGATCATGTTCTATTATATGGACCACCAGGACTTGGAAAAACAACATTGTCTAATATAATAGCAAATGAAATGAATTCTAATATAAAAATTACATCTGGACCAGCAATAGAAAAGCCTGGCGATTTAGCAGCATTACTTACAAATCTTTCAGAATTTGATGTTTTATTTATAGATGAAATTCATAGATTAAGTAAAAATGTAGAAGAAATTTTATACCCAGCATTAGAAGATTATACATTAGACATTATAATAGGAAAGGGACCAAGTGCTAAATCAATAAGGTTAGATTTGCCTAAATTTACATTAATTGGAGCAACTACAAAAGCAGGTTCACTTACAACGCCATTAAGAGATAGATTTGGAATTGTAAATAGATTAGAACTATATACAATAGAAGACTTAACAACTATTGTAAAAAGGTCAAGCAAAATACTAGGTGTTGAAATAGATAATGAAGCAGCAATAGAAATTGCTAGAAGGTCAAGAGGGACACCAAGAATAGCAAATAGATTATTAAAAAGAGTAAGAGATTATGCAGCTGTTTTAGGTGATGGAAATATTAACTTGAAAATAGCTAAACATGCATTAAACAAATTAGAAATTGATGATTTAGGTTTAGATGAAATAGACAGAAAGATATTAGATTGTATGATAGTACAATATATGGGAAGACCAGTTGGAATAGAGGCACTTGCTGCAACAATTGGAGAAGAAGTAGATACAATAGAAGATGTATATGAACCATATTTAATTCAACTTGGGTTTATAGCAAGAACTTTAAGGGGAAGACAAGTATTGCCTCCTGCATATAAGCATATGGGATATGAATACATCGGTTAGGAGAAGAAAATGAAATTATTATTACATACATGTTGTGCGCCATGTAGCGTGTATTGCATTGATTCATTGAGAAAGGAAAATATAGAGCCAACTGTATATTGGTTTAATCCTAATATACATCCATACATGGAATATAAGGCAAGAAGAGATTGTTTAAAAGAATATACTAAAATGATAAATGTTAATGCAATTTTTGAGGAAAATTATGGATTAGATGAGTTTTGTAAAAATGTTGTAAATGATTTAAATAATAGATGTAAAAATTATTGCTATTATGTAAGATTAGAGCAGACAGCAAAATATGCTAAAGAAAATGGATATACTGCTTTTTCTACAACATTATTAGTTAGTCCATATCAAAACCATGATGCTCTAGTTGAGGTTGCTAAAATGATGGCTAAAAAGTATGATATTGAATTTTTGTATAGGGATTTTAGAGTTGGCTTTAGAGAAGGACAAGCTAAAGCAAGAGAACTTGGATTGTATATGCAAAAGTATTGTGGTTGTATTTTTTCTGAGGAAGACAGATATAGTAAGCAGATTAAGAAAGATAAGGAAAATATAAAAGATAAATAGTAATTTGTCGAGGAGGTAGATTATGAAAAAAGAAACAAAAATTGCACTAATAATATTAGCAATAGCTATATTTATTTTAGGAATTATAGGTGTCATTGTTGTAGGACTAAATAATAATTCAAAAGAAATAGAAGTTAATGGTAAAGAAGAATTATATGACAAAGTAGAAGAATATCTTATTAGTAAAGAACAGCCACATTATTTTGTAGAAGAAAAAAATGCTAAACCTAATTATAATGTAAGTGATTTTCAAGTGTTTACAGATATTGCAAGATTAGGTATAAAAGAAAAAGATGATGAAACTTATGTATATATATGGGCATTAGTTGAGAGTTATTATGTACAAGATGGTAAATTAATTAGTAATGGTGGATATTCAATCCCTCATAAATTTATAATAAAAGATAATGAAATTATAGACTACAAAATACCAAGAGATGGTTCTGAATATTCAAAATCAATTAAAGAAATTTTCCCACTAGATATAAGAAACAAGTTAAATGATGACCTTGTAGATGGAAATAAAATTGATAATCAAGTAAAAGAACATTATTCATATTTACAAGATGATAAAATATCTATATCCATAAAAGAAGGTACATTAACGAAAAAGGGAATAACTTTAATTATAAAAAATAATGCAAAACAAAATTATTTTTATGGATCTCAATATTATTTAGAAAAAGAGGAAAATGGAACATTTAATGTATATGAACCAAAAGAAATTTTATCTTGGAATGATGTATTATATTCACTAAAAAGTAATGAACAAATAGAAATAGAAATAAATTGGATAATAGGATATGATGAATTAAGTAATGGTAAATATAGATTGGTAAAGAAATTTACAACAGAAGAAAATATAACATCATCTGCGAATGTGCAAGAAAATTTTTATGTAGAATTTGAAATAAAATAGTAAGATACAAATTACAATTTGTGTTGATGGAGAATGTTGGTATCAATAAGAAGGAAAAGAAGCTAGAAAATTAAAACAGGGAGATATTGTAACAATTCCTGCAAATGTAAAACATTGTCATGGAGCAACTGCCAAATCATGGTTTAGTCATATTGCTGTTGAAGTACCAGGGGAAAATACCTCAAATGAGTGGTGCGAAAAAGTTACAGACGAGGAATATGATAAATTACCAGAATAAAAACTTATAGAAAAATTTAAGGAGAATTATAAATGGTAAATAGTAAAAAATTAGTTGTATATTATTCATATACAGGACACACAAAAATGATAGCAAAAAGAATTGAAGAAAAGTTAGGTTGCGATATTTTAGAAATAAAGCCTATAATTCCATATTCTACAAATTACCAAACAGTAGTAAATAAAGAACAAAATAATGAGAGCTCAAACAAAACACCTCAAATTGAAAAAATAGATAAGGATTTAAAAAAATATGATGAAATTATAATAGGAAGTCCTGTGTGGTGGTATACAATAGCTCCAGTAATTAGAACATTTTTAAAACAAAATGACTTGTCAGGAAAAACAATAAAACCTTTTGCGACAAATGCAGGATGGTTAGGTCAAACATTTAAAGAGATAAAAAAATTATGTCCTAATTCAAATGTAAAAGAGGGTATGAATATTGTATTTACTGAGGATTATAATAAAAATGAATTGGTAACACCAATAGATGAAATCGATAATTGGATTTTGGATTAGTGATAAACGAATAAAAAGTATTGAAAATAAAATTAAAATATAATATAATTTAAGCCAACAAAAAATAATAAAAATTGGAGGCATAATTATGCGGCAATTAAAACAACCTTTTATGGTAGAGTTTTCAGGGACACCTGAAGCGGGTAAAAGTACGGCAATTTTATCAGTATCAAATATGCTTAAAACTATAGGTTATAAGACAATGATTTTAAAGGAATCTGCGGAGAGCTTGCCAGATGAATTTAAAAAGGGAACATTTGAAGCAAATTTATGGATGCATTTTATAACACAGGCGGGTATTTTGAAAGCACAACATTCTTTAGTTGACATTGTGCTTATTGACAGAGGAATTATTGACAGTAAATTTTATGCATGGAAGTTTTTAAAAGAAGAAAAATGTTCAGTTGAACAATTTAACGAATTCCAAAGAACCTGCTTAAAAAAGATAAATCCAGATTTGTTTTTGGGACTTTTGGTATCTCCTAAAACGTCTATAAAGCGTAGAGGTGGAGAAGGAAGATTAGTAAATGAGCTACCGTAAAGCAAATAGCACAAAAGGCATCTTGCATCTTGCCTTTGTGCTAATTTAATAAATAGGAGATAATTAATGAAAAAATTTATAGAAAAAATAGAAAAAATATGTAAAGAAAACGAAAAAGTAGCAATGTTTATAGATATGGATGGAACAATAACAGTATATGATATTTATCCAGAAAATATGGTAAATGAAAAAATGCAAGAGGAATATAGCCAAGCAGAGCCAGCTCAATATATAATAGACATTCTAGAAAAAGTAAATCATATTCCAAATCTAGATTTGTATATACTTTCATTGTCAAGAACAGTAAAAATAACAAAGAAAAAGAAAAAATGGTTAAAGAAATATATTCCTTTTATTGAAGAAGCCAATTGGATAATTATAACAAAAGAACTAAATGAATATTCAAAAGAAAACAGAAATATAATAAAAGCTCAAAAAATAAAAGATATGGAAAATGAATATAATTATTTTATATTATTAGATGATGATCATAAAATATTAAAAGAAGCTCAAAAATTATTAGATGGGAATATTAATGTATTTCATATTTCATCAGCATTAGTTTAGTAAATTAAAAAGCAGCCTTATATAGGCTGCTTTTACTAATAAATTATTATTAATGTTTTTGGGTTTAAATTCCTTCTTTAATTACTTCTTCAAAAATTGGAATAATTACGTTTTTGCTTATTTTCCTTTGATCATAGTTTTCTTTAGCATAAGATATAATCTTATCTTTATCAAACTTATTAGGATTATTCATAACATACATTGCAGCATCTGCAAGAGCTTTGCTATCATTCATAGGAATAAGAACTCCATATGATGTAGGAAAAATTTTAGTACCTGGAACTGCAGTTAGCTTTTCATCAGTTGGATTAAGTGTGTCTGGAACACCTCCACCAATTGTTCCAACGGGAATGTTGTTACAAAGCATACATTCTTTGTAAACAAGACCATCAGGTTCATTATCTGAAGGAGCAAGAAATACGTCAGAAATATTTTGGAGTGCACGTACAACATCAGCACCTTGTCTTCCAACAAAATGTGTATTTGTAAGACCAAGCTCTTTTTGATGTGATTTTAATTCGGCATCTAAAGCTCCAGCGCCTACAATTAGTGTAAGAACATTAATTCCAAGTTTTTTCATTTTTTCCTCATAAATTTTTGCAGCATCTAATACTAAGTCGATTCTTTTAAATTGTGCAAATTTTCCTACAAAAATTGCAAGCTTATCGTAATTAAGCGGTATTCCACATGAAGAAATGTTTGAAGGAAGCATGCTTAAAACTTTTTTAGAATCAATAGTATCTTTGTAAAATATAGTTGTATCACAACCATTGCGAACAAGAGTTACCTTATTTGCTGCAAAAGGGAAAAGAATTTTAAATTTTTCTTCTTGTTGTTTAGAAATAACGAAAATTCTTTTTGAATTTTTTGCTGCTTTTTCAGCTGATTCAATATAAAATTTGCATTTTTCTTTATCTTCTTTACTTGAATTAACATTGGCTAAAATTTCTTTTGCTTTCTCATATCCCATAAGGTCTGTACCATGAATAGTGCATACTACAGGAATATTATAGTCTGTAAGAAGTGCTGTAGAAATCCAACAATGTTGACCATGAAAAATATCAGGGTTATCATTTTTAAAATGCTCTTCAAATATTTGCAACATATTCAAGCTTTATGCAAAGAACTTATGACCAATTATCACAAGATTTATGTATAAACAATAATCTAGCTACAATTTTAGTAAATGGTGCATCAGTATATGGAATGAATGATATAACACATTTAGGTTTATATGATATACCAATGATTTCAAATATTCCTAACATGGTATATTTAGCACCAACTTCAAAAGAAGAATATTTTGCAATGCTTGACTGGTTAATAGAACAAACAAAATACCCTGTGGCGATTCGTATACCTTGCAATGGAGTTATATCAGACAAAAGGATACCAGACAAAGATTATAGCAATATAAATAAATATAAAGTAGAACAAAAAGGAAACAAGGTTGCAATGTTAGCATTGGGTGATTTTTACCAATTAGGTGAGAAAGTAGTACAAGATTTAAAAGAAAAATTAAATATGAATCCAACATTAATTAATCCAAGATTTATAACAAAATTAGATGAAGAATTGCTAGAAAATTTAAAACAAAATCATGAAATAGTAATTACATTAGAAGATGGAATATTAGATGGAGGATTTGGTGAAAAAATAGCAAGATTCTATAGCGATACAAATATAAAAGTAAAAAATTATGGAATAAAAAAAGCATTTTATGACAAATACAATGTAAATGAATTATTACGAGAAAATAAGTTAACACCAGAGCAAATAGCTAAAGAAGTAGAAGAAGTTATAAAAAAATAGTTGACATATTATAAAATTATATTGTATAGTATTTATGTAACTTACTTATATTTAACATATTTATTTGTATGTTATAAAAAGCTAATTGAACAAATCATAATTAAAAGGAGGAATATGACATGAGACATGAAAATTATGATTTTATTGTAGTCGGAGGAGGACCTGCTGGAGCATTTTTTGCATATGAAATGCTTAAAAAAAATCCAGGAAAAAGAATTCTTCTTATTGAACAGGGAAAACGGGTAGAAGAACGGAAATGTCCTGAAAGTACACTAAAAAAATGTGTAAAATGCAAACCATTTTGTAACATAACATGCGGTTTTTCAGGAGCAGGAGCATTTTCTGATGGAAAGCTTTCATTGTATAACAAATATGATGATGACTTTTATGTTGGTGGAAATCTCCACAAATATGTTGGTGTGGAAGAAACCAAAAGCTTGATAGATTATACAGATAAAATTTATCTTGACTTTGGGGCAACAAAAGAGCTTGAAGGAATTACTCACCCAGGGAAAATATCTAGTATTCGAAAATCGGCTGAAAGTGCAGGCTTAGACCTTATAAACATTCCTATAAGACATTTAGGAACAGATAAGGCACATGACCTGTACAAAAAAATCGAAGAAACTCTAGAAGAAGCAGGAGTTAAAATGCTTTTTAACACAGAAGTTACGGACATTTTAGTCGAAAACAACTCTGTACAAGGGGTTAGGTATGAATCAAACCAAAAACAAGAAGAAGCATACAGCCAAACTGTAATTATGGCAGTTGGAAGAGTCGGGGCAAAATGGCTTTTAAAAATGTGTGATAAGCACAAAATCAAAACAAAGCCAGGAACAATTGATATCGGCATAAGGTATGAGCTTTTAGATGAGGTAATGGAAGAAATAAATAAATACCTTTATGAGGGAAAATTTATAGGAAAGCCAAACCCATTTAATGACAAAGTACGTACATTTTGCCAAAATCCAAGCGGCTTTGTTACTACAGAAGTCTATGACGAAGGACTTACTCTCGTAAATGGACATTCATGTAAAGACATAAAAAGCAGTAACACAAACTTGGCGCTTCTTGTTTCTTTAAACCTTAAAAATGTTGATAATCCAATGGAATATTCAAGAAAGATTGCAAAAAACATGAATACCTTAGCAGGAGGCAATGTTTTAGTACAAAGGTTAGGAGATATTTGGCAAGGAAAACGCACATGGAACGAAGAACTGGAAAACAATCAGGTAAACCCAACACTAACATCAGCTACTGCAGGAGACATAGGCCTTGCAATGCCATATAGGGTTTTGACAGATATTTTAGAGTTTATAAAACAAATGGACAAAGTTGCACCAGGATTTGCAAACCCAGCTAACTTGCTTTATGGACCTGAAATAAAGTTTTATAGCAATAAAGTGTCTTTAAGCAAAACATTTGAAACTTCGGTAAAAGGCTTATATGCAATAGGAGATGGCTGCGGATTAACCAGAGGACTTATGATGGCGTCAGCCTCAGGAGTACAATTAGCAAGAAATTTAAGTGAATAATTAATCACTAAACAAAAAAGGGGAATTCAGTAAAATTCTCCTTTTTGTTAGTTATAAGCTAAAAAAATACATTTTAAATTATATATTAAAAAAATATTAAATTTATAGAAATATTGTAAATAATATGATATAGTAATAAAAAACTTCATGCAAAGGAAAATAAAGATGAAAATAAAAAAAGAAAATATATTAAAATTATTGTTTATTATATCATCAATATTGTTTATAATACCATCATTAAGGTATTTTGCCAAATTTGGAACAGTATATAAATTTGATAATTGGTTTAAATTTATGTTAGACAATTCAAATAGAGAAATGCAAACACTTTGGTATATAATAATACTTGCATTAATTACAATATTTTATATATTGATAATAAAAAATAGAAACAAAATATTTAAAAATATTAAAAATATATTAATATATATTGCATTAATTGGAACAATTTATGTATTTACAATACCATTTATGTGTTCAGATGTATTTTATTACTTAGGAGTTGGAAGAATAGACCAAGAATATAACCAAAATCCATATTATTCAACAATAAAAGAATATGTAGAAAACAATCAAAACGAAAAATTAGAAAAAGATACGGTATTAATGCAAGGAAATCTAAATGATTGGGCAGACACAACAGTAGTATATGGTCCAATATGGCAGTTAGTTTGTAAGGGAATTGCCTTATTATCATTTGGAAATATAGATATAGGATTGTTAGTCTTTAAAATTATAAATTTAATAATTCATATATTAAATTGTTATTTGATATATAAAATAACAGGTAAAAAAATTTTTACTTTAATATATGGCTTAAATCCATTTATTTTAATAGAAGGAATAGTAAGTGTTCACAATGATATGTTTGTAATATTATTTACTTTATTATCATTGTATATGTTGTTAAAAAAGAAAAATATAGTATTAAGCGTAGTATTTTTAGGCTTTGCTACAGGAATAAAATATTTTTCAATCTTACTTTTACCATTTATTATAATATATCATGTAAGAAACCAAAAACCTTTAAAAAGATTTATAAGTTGCTTAAAATATGGAGTAATATTTATAATAACATTATTAATACCATATTTACTTTATGCAAAAGATTTAAGTATATTAAGTGGTATGGCAACACAACAAAATAAAGTTGCCAAAAGTATATATATACCAATTTCAGAATATTTTGCCAATATTTCAGTTGAAAAGCTAAGCCAAATGTTACTTGCAATATTTATTATAATATATGCATTTTCATGTTTAATTTTGTTATATAAAAATAAAATTAAATTTAGGCAATTAATGCAAAATTATAATATATTTTTACTTGTGTTTTTGTTTGGACTAATAACTCAGTTTCAACCATGGTATTTAATGTGGGTATTTCCTGTATTTATGTGGCAAAAGCCAAACACACTAAAGGTAATGGCATTAGTTGGTATAATTTCTGAGTTTGCCAATAGTGTATTTTTGTTAAACGGAGAAGGATATATAAATGGAACACCATTTGTAATTATAATGATTGCAGCAACATTGGGATTAGCACTTGCAATAGAAAAACAAACACAAAAAAGAAAAATTAAATGTTATACAAAAAATATTTAAATTGTGGGAGGAAAAAATTTGGAAAAATTAGTTTTAATTGATGGAAACAGTATAATGAATAGAGCATTTTATGGAATAATGGGAAGTAAAATGCTAACAACAAAAGATGGAACATATACAAATGCTGTATATGGCTTTTTAGCAATATTGTTTAAACTACTAGAAGACCTAAAACCAGAATATATTGTAGTTGCATTTGATTTAAAAGCTCCAACTGCAAGACACAAAATGTATGAGGGCTATAAAGCAAATAGACATGGAATGCCAGAAGAACTTGCACAGCAAATGCCAATAATAAAAGAAATATTAAAAGCTATGAATATAGATATAGTAGAAAAAGAAGGCTATGAAGCAGATGATGTACTTGGAACATTATCTAGGTATGGAGAAAAACAGGGCTTGGAAGTTACAATTTTATCAGGAGATAGAGACACATTCCAGCTTGCAACAGATAAAGTAACAATAAGAATTCCAAGAACAAAAGCAGGAAAAACAGAAACAGAAGAGTATAACAGAGAAAAAATAAAACAAACTTATGGAATTGAGCCAAAACAACTAATAGAGGTTAAAGGATTGCAAGGAGATACTTCTGACAATATTCCAGGAGTCCCAGGAATTGGTGAAAAGACAGCACTTAGCCTAATACAAAAATATGGAACAATAGAAAATTTATATAAGTCAATAGAAGAAGGAGAAGACGATTTAAAAGGAAAACAAAAAGAAAAAATTGTAGAAAATAAAGATTTAGCAGAAATGTCAAGATTTTTAGGAACAATAAATTTAGAAGTACCAATAGAAGACACATTAGAAAATTTCAAAGTAGAAGAATGGGACAGTCAAAAAGTATATGAAATATTTAAAGAACTTAACTTTAGTAGATATATAGAAAGATTTGGGTTAAATCATGAAAGTCAAGCAAAAGAAAAAGAAATACAAATTCAAATAGAAGAAATAACAATAGAAAAAGTAATACAATTACTAAATGGTAATGATGAATTAATATTTACATTAGGAACAAAAAAAGACGAAAATAATGAAAAAATAATAAAAGAAAAAATAACAAGTATAGGAATTTATAGTAATGAAATATCTTATTTTGTAAAATTAGAAAATGAAGATGAAATATTAAAATTAAAAGAAATATTTGAAAATAAAAATATAAAGAAAATAGGAATAAATCTAACAAAACAATATATTTTATTAAAACAAGTAGGAATAAATATACAAAATATAAATTATGATATTCAAGTTGCAAGTTATATATTAAATCCAACAGATAACAAAATAAATATAAAAAAACTTGCAAACGATTTTTTAAGTTTAGATATAGACGATTATTTATCAAAACAAGGTGCTAATCAAAAAGATGAGCAAATTAACTTATTTGAAGATACAACAAAAAATGTAGATTCTGAAAAATATGAAATTGGAGTTTTTGCATATTCAATTGCAAAAATTAAAGATATAACCTTAAATAAGTTAAAAGAATCTAATGCAGAAGAACTTTTTTACAATATAGATATGCCAACTGTAGAGGTATTATCAGACATGCAATGGAATGGAATGTATGTAGATGAAAAGGAATTAAATGAATTTGGAAATGAACTAAAACAAAACATAGAAAAATTAACAAAAGACATATATGAATTGGCAGGGGTTGAATTTAATATAAATTCGACAAAACAATTAGGAGAAGTACTATTTGAAAAAATGCAATTGCCAGTTATTAAGAAAACTAAAAGTGGCTATTCAACAGATGTTGATGTACTAGAAAAATTAAAAAGAGAAGATCCAATTATAAACAAAATATTAGACTATAGACAATTGATGAAATTAAATTCAACATATGTAGAAGGTTTAAAACCATATATAAACCCAAAAACCAAAAGAATACACTCATTTTTTCATCAAACAATAACAGCAACAGGAAGAATAAGCTCAACAGAACCAAACCTTCAAAATATTCCAACAAGATTTGAACTTGGAAAAAGAGTAAGAAAAGTATTTAAACCAGAACAAGGCAAAATTTATATAGATGCAGATTATTCACAAATAGAATTAAGAGTATTAGCACATTTTTCGGACGACAATCATATGGTAAATGCATTTATAAATGATGAAGACATACACAAACAAGCAGCATCAAAAGTGTTTAAAACACCAATAGATGAAGTTACAAAAGAACAAAGAAGCAATGCAAAAGCTGTAAATTTTGGAATAGTGTATGGAATAAGTGATTTTGGACTTGGTGAACAACTAGGAATATCAAGAAAAAAAGCAAAACAATATATAGATGAATACTTAGAAGAATATTCCGGAATAAAGAAATTTATGGAAAATATTATAGAAAAAGCAAAAGAACAAGGCTATGTAGAAACCTTATTCCATAGAAGAAGATATATACCAGAACTAAATTCTAAAAACTATATGGTACGTCAATTTGGAAACAGGGTCGCAATGAATACACCAATACAAGGTACAGCAGCAGACATAATGAAAATTGCAATGATAAATGTATACAAAGAATTGAAAAAAAGAAACTTAAAGTCAAAAATAGTTTTACAAGTACATGACGAAATGATGATAGAAGCAGATATTTCTGAAACTGAGCAAATTAAGCAAATAATAAAAGAAAAAATGGAAACAGCAGTAAAGCTTAAAGTGCCATTAATCGTGGAGGTTTCTGAAGCAAATAATTGGTATGATTGCAAATAATTAGTATAAAGTTTATAATATATATTTTTCCATTCTCCCCATCCTAAAAATTCTAATAAAAGTTTATTAACTTTTATTAGAATTTTTGGACGGTCCCCACAATCCATTACAAAATATATATTATAAACTATAGAATATAAAAAAGGAGACAATTGTTTTGACAAAATTATTAAGTAGAAGAGTAATAATTATAGTGATTTTGTTACTAATAGTATTTTTGCTTTTTGGACCAATAAACATCCAAAATAAAATACTAAAGATTATATATCCAATAAAATATGAAAATTTTGTTGAGAATTATTCTACAAAATATGAAGTAGACAAAAATTTAATTTATGCAATAATAAAAGCAGAAAGCAATTTTAATCAGCAGGCTGTATCAAACAAAGAGGCGAAGGGGTTAATGCAGCTTATGCCGCAAACTGCAGAAGATATAGCTAAAAAATTAGATATAGAAGTTACTAAAGAAGAAATTTCCAAAAAATTATTAGAGCCAGAGTTTAATATAAATTTAGGAACAAAATATATATCTAATTTACTTGCTAAATATAGTAATATTGAGCTTGCATTAACAGCATATAATGCAGGAAGCGGAAATGTTGATACATGGGTAGAAAATGGAACATTAATGGCAGATGGTTCTAATATAGAAAATATACCTTATAAAGAAACAAATAATTATGTAAGAAAGATTCTAAGAGATTATGAAATATATAAAAAATTGTATAATTAATAATAAAATTTAAAAAAACACTTGACTTTAGCTAAATTTGAAATATATAATACAAAAAAAGCACATTTGGAGGTATTTTGACTAATGCAAGAGCAAAATGTATATTTTTCTACAAATAAATATAATAACTTAAGCGATGAAGATGTAATAAAACTAATAAAACAAGGAGACAATCAAGCTCTTTCATATTTATTAGAAAGATATAAAGAACTTGTAAATATTAAAGTAGGAAAATATTACATAGTAGGAGCAGAACGAGAAGACACAGTTCAAGAAGGAATGATAGGCTTATTTAAAGCAATAAAATGTTTTGATGCTCAAAAGCAAAATTCATTCAAAACATTTGCAAATATTTGTATAGAAAGACAATTAATAACAGCGATAAAAACATCAAATAGACAAAAGCATATGCCATTAAATTCATACTTATCTTTAAATAATTCGGCATATGACAATGAAGACAATGACGAAGAATTAATAAATACATTTGATAGCAAAACAATAGAAGACCCATTAGATACATTAATGAAAAAAGAGTATTATGAACAAATAGAAAGCACAATAGACAAAACATTAAGTGGTTTTGAAAAACAAGTGCTAAATAGATATATAAAAGGCGAAAGCTATGTTGACATTGCAGCAAAGCTGGATGCACCAGTAAAATCTGTTGACAACGCAATACAAAGAATAAGAAAAAAAGCAATAAAAAATTTATTTAACTAAAAAACTCCTCTGGTTTGGCCAGAGGAGTTTTTATAATATATGGAGCTTCCAACGGGAATTGAACCCGTGACCTCAGCCTTACCAAGGCTGCACTCTACCAACTGAGCTATAGAAGCAACTAAGACACATTATACATTACAATAATAAAAAAGTAAATAATTTTCATTGACTTTTTTTCTAAATAGCGTTAAAATAATAAAGATATAAATAAAAACAAGTAAGAGACAAGTAAAATAAAGGTTACTTACAGAGAAAATTAGCCAAGGCTGGAAGCTAATTTAAGCAAACATATTTGAAAACTAACTCTTCAAGTTTCTAGTGAACAAGCTAGACGAGTAAGATTCGTTACAATCTTAAATTAAGAAAAAAATAGGATGGAACCGTGTTATAAAAGCACTCCTATGGATAAAAAGTATCCATAAGGGTGCTTTTTAGATTAAACATCGAAAATATTAAACCGTGTACTTTGGCAATTTATTGCCAAATAAACCCGGAACCGATGGCAATTTTTAAGGGGGTTTTATTATGATTAAAGTAACATTAAAAGATGGATCTAGTATAGAGGTTAAAGAAAATAGTACTATATTAGATGTCGCAAAACAAATTAGTGAAGGTTTAGCAAGGGTTGCAACTTGTGGTGAAATTGATGGAGAGGTAAAAGATTTAAGATATGAAATTACAAAAGATTGTAATTTGACAATTCATACTTTTGATTCTAGTTTAGATGGAAAAAAGGCTTATTGGCATACAACATCCCATATTATGGCACAGGCTGTAAAAAGATTGTTTCCAGGCGTTAAGTTTGCAATTGGACCTTCAATAGATAATGGTTTTTACTATGATTTTGATGTAGAAAAGCCTTTTACAGATGAGGACAAAGAAAAAATAGAAGCCGAAATGAAAAAAATTATAAAAGAAAATTTACCAATAGAAAGATTTGTTTTACCAAAAGATGAAGCTTTAAAATTAATGGAAGGACAACCATATAAACAAGAATTAATTAATGATTTACCAGAAGGGGAAGAAATTGGTTTCTATAAACAAGGTGATTTTACAGACCTTTGTGCAGGACCACATTTAGTAAGTACAGGAAAAGTTAAAGCAATAAAAATATTATCATCTTCAGGAGCATATTGGAGAGGTGATGAACATAACAAAATGTTACAAAGAATTTATGCTATTTCTTACCCAAAAGCAAGTCAATTAGAAGAATATTTACAATTCCTAGAAGATGCTAAACAAAGAGATCATAGAAAAATAGGAAAAGAAATGGAATTATTTATGACACATCCGCTAGTTGGATCAGGTCTTCCTATGTATTTGCCAAATGGTGCTACAATTAGAAGAGAGCTTGAAAGATATATTCAAGACAAAGAGTTAAGACTTGGTTATAGTCATGTTTATACTCCATCTCTTGCAAATGTTGAATTATATAAGACAAGTGGACATTGGGATCATTATAAAGAAGATATGTTCCCAGTTATGAAAATGGACAATGAAGAATTAGTATTAAGACCAATGAACTGTCCACACCATATGTTAATATACAAAAATTCAATGCATTCTTATAAAGATTTACCAATAAAAATAGGAGAATTAGCACATGATTTTAGGTACGAAAATTCAGGAGCTGTATGTGGATTAGAAAGAGTTCGCCAAATGTGTCAAAACGATGCACATTTATTTGTAAGACCTGATCAAATAAAAGATGAAGTTGGAAAAGTTTTAAAATTAATATTTGAAGTATATATGAATGATTTTGGATTTTCTAGAGACAAATTTGCATTTAGATTATCATTAAGAGATAAGAACAAAGAAAAGTATATAGACAATGACGAAATGTGGGAAACAGCAGAAAATCAATTAAGAAAAATTCTAAAAGAATTAGACATAGACTTTTATGAAGCAGAAGGAGAAGCAGCATTTTATGGACCTAAAATTGATATTCAAATAAAATCAGCATTAGGACATGATGTAACAATACCAACATGCCAATTAGACTTTGCGCTTCCAGAAAGATTTGATTTAACATACATTGGAGAAGATGGACAAAAACATAGACCAGTTGTAATTCATAGAGCAATACTAGGATCTTCTGATAGATTTATTTCATTCTTATTAGAAGAAACAAAAGGAAATTTACCTTTATGGCTAGTTCCAATACAAGTAAAAATATTGCCAATAAGTGAAAAACAAAATGATTATTGTGAAGAATTGTTAGAAAAAGTACAAAAAGCAGGAATTAGAGTTGCATATGACAGTAGAAATGAAAAAATAGGTTACAAAATACGTGAGGCTCAAATGGAAAAAATTCCATATATGCTAGTTGTTGGAGACAAAGAAAAAGAAGAAAATAAAGTTACAGTACGTTCAAGAAGTAAGGTTGATTTAGGAACAATAAGTATAGATGAATTTATAGAAAAAGTACTAGGCGAAATAAAAGATAAAAAAAGTATAGGTGAATAATTTTAAGGAGGAAAAAGTTAAATGAAATTAGGAATTGTAGGACTTCCAAATGTTGGAAAAAGCACAATGTTTAATAGTATTACAAAAGCAGGAGCAGAATGTGCAAATTATCCATTTTGTACAATAGAGCCAAATGTTGGAGTTGTTCCAGTGCCGGATGAAAGGCTAGATGCATTGACTAAAATGTACAATCCACAAAAAACAACACATGCAGTTGTAGAATTTGTTGATATAGCTGGACTTGTTAAAGGAGCAAGTAAAGGAGAAGGACTTGGAAATAAGTTTTTATCACATATACGAGAAACAGATGCTATAGTTGAAGTTGTAAGATGTTTTGAAGATAGTAATGTAGTACATGTTGATGGAAGTGTTGACCCAGTAAGAGACATAGAAACAATAAATTTAGAATTAATATTTGCAGATATAGAAACAGTAAATAAAAGACTAGATAAAGCAAGGAAAAACTTAAAAGCAGATAAAAAATACCAAGAAGAAATTGATTTACTTGAAAAAATAAAAACAAGTTTAGAAAATGGAATATCTGCAAGAGCAATTGATTATACAAAAGAAGAACAAGAACTAGTAAAAGACATGTTTTTATTAACAACAAAACCAATATTATATATTGCAAATGTTTCTGAAGAACAAATAGAAGATCCTGAAAATGACGAAAATGTTAAAAAAGTAAAAGAATATGCATTAAAAGAAAATGCAGAAGTAATTCCATTATGTGTAAAAATAGAAGAAGAATTATCTGGCTTAGATGATAACGATAAAAAAGAAATGCTAGAAGCTTTGGGACTTGAAGAATCAGGATTAGACAAAGTTATAAAAAAAAGCTATGATTTATTAGGATTAATGTCATTTTTAACAGCAGGAGAACCAGAAGTAAGAGCATGGACAATAAAAAAAGGAACAAAAGCACCACAAGCTGCTGGAAAAATTCATTCAGACATAGAAAGAGGATTTATAAAGGCAGAAGTAGTATCTTTTGAAGATTTAATGAAAGAAGGCTCAATGGTCGCAGCAAGGGAAAAAGGACTAGTTCGTCAAGAAGGAAAAGAATATATAATGCAAGATGGAGATATTGTATTATTTAAATTTAATGTATAGTATGTAAAATGTTGATATACAAGAAAACATAAAAAAACGTCACAAAGCTGTAATATTTTTGTAACATAAAAGTAATAAAAATATTTATTTAAAAATATTGACTAATAAAATATAAAAGTTTAAAATATAAGTATAAGCAAAAGAAAAATTTAATTGTTTCTTATAAACCACTTGAAAAATTTAAAAAGTTAGTGTATAATAAATAGTGGTTGTAAAATAATAATAGAAATAGATTAAATTAGTAAGGAGAAATAAATATGAAAAAAGTAAGTTTAATTAAAGGATTTTTAGTAATTTTATTAAGTGTAGTTTTAATAGGAACAACAGGTGTATTTGCTGCAGATGAATTAGATTTTGATTTAGATGATAACACATCATCAAACACATCAAATACTTCAAACTCATCAAACACAGCTAACAACACAAATACAAATAAAAATAACACAAATACAAACTCAAATAAAAGTAACACAAATACAAACAACACAAACACAAATAATGCCAATGCAAATAAAAACTCAAGCACATACAATAATACAAACACAAATTTACCAAAAACAGGTATAGAGGATTCAATACCAACAGCAGTGCTTATAGTAATATTTGCAATATCAGCTGTATATGCTTATAAAAAAATTAGTGATTATAAAAATGTTTAATTAAAATAAAATATTAGAACTGGAAGTCTATTGTAGGCTTCCAGTTTTTGCTTTTATTATTAATCTATTATTATTAAAATTATTACAAGTAATAAGAGTTAACTCACAAAATAATTTATTATCAGAAATGGGAGAAAGGTCATCTTCTTTTGCCTCATACTTATCATACACATAATAAGTAAATTGATTATTGGAGTTATCTTTAATAATTATTTTATCATTGTTTCTTAAAAGAAAAATTTTACCAAAAAATCTATCGTCATTGTAATTATGGCCAGCTATGCATAAATTACTTTTGGAATCTGGCATTTGACCAGAAAGCCTGCAAGGAGATATTTTTAATAAAGCATCAGAAATTCCGAAAAAAAAGGTATAGGAAATATTTAAACTAGGAATACTAATAGTTCCTAAAATATCAGTGTCATTAGTTTGTGAATTTTTCACATTACTAGAAGAGTACAATTTAGACAATTTATAATTTTTAGATAAAATTTTTGAAAAATTTTCTTGTTTATTAAGTTTACTTCTATAATTTACATATAAAAAGATAATAACTGTAATTGCTATTATTGAAATTAATAATTGAACAATTAATCTTTTTTTGTCGGTTTTAGAAGGGTTTGTAATTAAAATTTGATTCATATAAATCACCTTTTTAAATAGTATTTACATATGAAAAAAAAATATAATAAAAGTATTAAAATATATTGATTTTTTTTAAGTGCTTTAGTATAATTTTTCTGTAAATATAATTAAATTCAAAAGAAAAGGAAGGAGAAAAAACATGAAGAAAAAATTTAACTTAAAACATGAAAGTGGTATAACACTAATAGCTCTTGTTATTACAATAATTGTACTTTTAATACTTGCTGGAGTGGCAATTGTTACACTAACAGGAGATAATGGTATGCTTGGAAAAGCATCAAATGCAAAAATCGAAACAGAAAAAGGAAGACTAAAAGAAACTACTAGGCTTGCAGTAAGTGAACTTGTAACGGAAAAACTTTCAACAGGAGGAAAAACAAGTGATATTACTGCTCAAAATATTGTAGATAAAGTAAAGGAAAATGAAGGAAAAAGTGAAGGAATTACTTTTGAAAAAAGAGAAGGTGCAACAGAACCTAGAAATTTGCCATGTTATGTTGTATTTGACAAAAGTATAACATCAGTAAAACAAACAATTAAAGTACCAGTAGAGTTAAACTTAAGCGTTGGTAGTGCTACAGCAGAAGGAGAATCAAATTCAGATGGCAGTTATGAAGATAAAGCAAAAAAAGAAATAAAAGAAATAATAGACAAAAATAAAGACATAACTCCAAGTGGAATAGTAGATAAAATGAATAAAAATCATGAAACAACAAATATTACAAAAACATCTGATACATTTCCAACTATTATACAAATACCATCAAAAACATACGATGACGATCAATTAGAAGAAATAAATGTGCCTGTAAGTGCTCCAAAAACTCCAACTGGCTATATTCCAATTTATACGAAAGAACAATTAAAGAAAATAAGCAGTGGAGAAGATGTAAATGTTACTCAAGAAGATAAAATATATAACTACAAAAGAGATGGAAAATATATTTTAATGCAGGACATTTCATTAAGTGGTGAAAATTGGGAACCTATACCAGAACTTGTAACTACATTAGAAGGAAATTATAAAACAATTTCTGGAATGACAATAAACATAACAAAAGACGGTGACTATGGGTTATTTGGCCAATTAAATCAAGGAGAACTTAAAAACCTTGATATTAAAGATGTAAATATTAAAGTAGGGGTAGAAAAATCAACTAGTGCCAATATTGGTGGTGCATTTGGAAAATTAAAAACAGGAGCAGTTACAAATTGTAAAACATTTGGAGAAGCTGATTGCAAAAATGTAAGTGGATATACAGGAGGAATAGTTGGAACAGTTGAAAGCGATGCACAAGGACTAGTAAGCAACTGTATAAATAATATAAACTTTACAAACGGTTCAAGTGAGATTGGAGGAATTATAGGTAGTCTATCATCAAATGTTGCTTGTCAATCATGTATTAATAAAGGAAATATAGAAACAAGTTCATCAGCTGCTGGAATTGTAGGGTATGTTTACACAAGCAAAACAGTTTCAATAATGAAATGTAAAAACACAGGTAATATTTCATCAACAAACCAAAATGTTGGAGGAATTATGGGATATGTTAACTGTGGATTAAGTATAAGTGAAAATGAAAATTACGGAATAATAAGTGGAAAGCAAAACTTAGGTGGAATAATTGGATATTTATCTTCTCAAGGAACTGCATTTATAACAAGTAATGTAAATAAAGGAAAAATTGTAGGAACAAGTCTTATGGGGGGAATTTTAGGATATGGAAGTGCAAATTCAACGGGAGAAATTTCGTTAAATGCATGCACAAATTCTGGAGAATTAATGACAAGTGAAGGAAGCAGTTTCTCAACAAATATAGGAGGAATAATAGGTGATGTAAATTATGCTAAACTAAGTTGTAATGCAAATAATAATGAAGGAAAAATTACAATAAATTGTTCATCTAATTATATTGGTGGAATTATTGGACAAGCATCAAATTTAACAGGTGGAAGTATAAATCAATGTACAAATAAAAAATCTGCTACAATAAACATTAATTCTGCAAGTGGAAATGTTAGTATCGTTGGAGGATGTATAGGAGGAATTGAAATAAGTTCAAGCCTTAATAGTAATGTTAATGAAGCAGAAATAACAGTAAATTCAACAAGTGGTAAAAATTATAATATATATTCAGTTGGTGGAGTGATAGGAGAATTGAAAAATAGTGGCGGAATTACAACATCAACAAATTCAGGAAATATTAATATTATAGGAGATGTTTATTCATATGACATAGGAGGCATTATAGGAAAATCAGATAATCATTCTGGTCTTTTGGTAGCTAGTACAAATGATGCAAACATTACAGTTAAAGACTATAATAAGGTAAGTAATATAGGTGGAATTGTAGGAAATTTATATATGAACTCAAAATCAAATTTAATAACTTCTCTAACTTCAAAGAAAAATATTAAGTTGACAACTAATACTACAGTAACAGGTTCAAATAGTTTAGTAAGTAGTGTAGGAGGACTAATAGGAAACATGCAAAGCGGAAATACTATATCAAATTCTAAACATATAGGAAATATAGAAGCAAATGATGCAGTACTTTTAGGAGGACTAATAGGAAACTCTAGTGGAAATTCCCCAGTTCAATATTGTTATCATATAGGAGATATTACATGTAATGGAAATTCTAATGATGTCGGTGGTTTCTTTGGCTCTGGAGGTTCATCTATAAAACAATGTTATTTCCATGGAAATATAGTAAATGACCAAAATAATGCATATTTTGGTGCATTTGCTGGATACAGCAATGGATTAACATTAGATTCATCATATTTTAATTGTAAATTAAATAATCAAGATATTGCAAAAATGAATGGAGATAAAACAGAAGATGTATCAGCATATAAATTATCAGACGAAAATGCTAAGAAACAAGAATCTTATACTGGATTTGATTTTACAAGTTACTGGAAATGGGATGAAACAAATCAAAGACCTGAACTTAAGTAAATTTCAAAAAAATACAAGCAAAACCTTGAAAAAATAAAAAAAGGTGGTATAATATAAAAAATAAAAATTTTAAAAAATAAAAACAAGGACACGGTAAATAATAAAATTACTTTACAGAGAGCCAAATAAAGCTGAAATTTTGGCAAGGAAAAATTATTTATTATCACCTATGTTATTGCTAAACTGAAAGCTAAATAAAGGCAAATAAGTTAGACGTAAATCTGCGTTAAAGATAAAAATAAGAGAATATAAAATTAATTTTTATATTAAAATAGGTGGTACCGCGGAATTTGAAAGCTATTTCGTCCTAAAAGATAGGACTAAATAGCTTTTTTTGATGATAAAATTAAAACTTAAAAATATTATTATAATAAATTTTAAGTTCTTAAAATAATAAAGGGAGGAATTTTAATGTACAAAAAAGTTGAATTAAAACAAGATGGATTTGTTGGAATGGAACGAGAAGTTGCAAAAACTTGGAAAGAAAAAAATGTAATTCAAAAAAACTTTGACCTAAATAAAGGAAAAAGATATTTTACATTTTATGATGGACCACCAACAGCAAATGGAATGCCACATGCAGGGCATATTATAACAAGGGTTATGAAAGATATAATTCCAAGATATAAAGTTATGAAAGGCTATAGAGTAATTAGAAAAGCTGGATGGGACACACATGGACTTCCAGTAGAGCTTGAAATAGAAAAGAAATTAGGAATTTCAGGAAAAGAACAAATAGAAGAATACGGTGTTGAAAAATTCGTAAAAGAATGTAAAGAAAGTGTATTCCAATATGTGCATATATGGGAAGAAATGACAAATAAAGTTGGCTACTGGGTAGATATGAAAAATCCATACATAACATATGATAATAAATATATAGAGTCTGTATGGTGGGCATTAAGCACATTATGGAAAAAAGGTTTATTATATGAAGGACACAAGGTTATGCCATATTGCCCAAGATGTGGAACAGCACTTTCATCACACGAAGTAGCACAAGGCTATAAGGACGTAAAAGATTTAACATGTATTGCTAAATTTAAAATAGTTGGAGAAGATAAGTATATTTTAGCATGGACAACTACACCATGGACATTACCATCAAACCTTGCATTATGTGTAAATAAATCATATGAATATGCTGAAATTAAAGCAAATATCGGAACAGAAGAAGAACCAAAATATGAAAACTATATATTAGCAAAAGACTTAATAGAATCAGTTTTAGGTAAAACACCATATGAAATAGTAAAAACATTTAAAGGTCAAGATTTACTTGGAACTAAATATGAACAATTAATGCCATTTGCAAAAATAGAAGGAAAAGCATTTGAAGTTATACATGGAGACTATGTAACTCTTACAGATGGTACAGGAATAGTTCACATAGCACCAGCATATGGTGAAGATGATAGTTTGGTTGCTAAAAAAAATGGAATAGCATTTGTGAATTTAGTAGATAAAACTGGTAAATTTGTTCCAGAAGTGGAACCATGGGCAGGAAAATTTGTAAGAGATTGTAACGAAGATATATGTAGATGGCTTGCAAATGAAAATAAACTATTTAGTAAAGAAAAACATTTACACTCATATCCTCATTGTTGGAGATGTGATACACCACTATTGTATTATCCAAAAGAAAGTTGGTTTGTTGCAATGAGTAAACTAAGAGATGAATTAGTTGAAAATAATAACAAAGTTAACTGGTATCCAGAAACAATAAAAACAGGAAGGTTTGGAAAATTCCTAGAAAATGTTATAGATTGGGGAATTTCTAGAGATAGATATTGGGGAACACCACTTCCAATTTGGACATGTGAAGATGAAAATTGTGGGCACAGAGAATGTATAGGGTCAATTGAAGAATTAAAAGAAAAAGGAATAGATGTACCAGATGATATAGAACTTCACAAACCATATATAGACAATGTTTATTTAAAATGCCCTAAATGTGGTAAAAAAATGAAAAGAGCAAAAGAAGTTATAGATTGCTGGTTTGACTCAGGCTCAATGCCTTTTGCACAATGGCATTATCCATTTGAAAATGAAGAAATGTTTAAAAATAACTTCCCTGCACAATACATATCAGAAGCAATTGATCAAACTAGAGGATGGTTCTATACACTAACAGCATTAGGTACAGCATTATTTGGAAGAACGCCATTTGAAAATTGTATAGTACTTGGACATGTATTAGATGGAAAAGGACAAAAAATGTCTAAGTCTAAGAAAAACGGTGTAGACCCACTTGTTCTATTAGATTCTGTTGGAGCAGATGCAACAAGATGGTATTTTTATACAGGATGTGCACCATGGCTATCATCTAGACTTTCAATTGATAATGTTAAAGAAAGTCAAAGAGGATTTTTAAGTACACTTTGGAATGTATATTCATTCTATGTTTTATATGCAGAAATTGATAAATTTAATCCATTACAATATAAAGATTTTAAAATATCAAATGTAATGGATAAATGGATTATTTCTAAACTAAATACATTAGTAAAAGAAGTAGATAATAAATTAGATAGTTATGACATTACAAATGCAGCATTAAAAATAGAAAGCTTTACAGATGAACTTTCAAATTGGTATGTAAGAAGAAATAGAGAAAGATTTTGGAGTGAAAATTTAACAGACGATAAAATTGGAGCATATGTAACACTTTATACAGTACTAGTAACTCTTTCTAAAGTTGCAGCACCATTTGTACCATTTATGACAGAAGAAATATATCAAAATTTAGTTGTTAATTTAGACAAAAATGCACCAGAAAGTGTTCATTTATGTACATGGCCAGAAGTTGATGAAGGTTTAATTGATGGTAAACTTGAAGAACAAATGGACTTAGCATATAAAATTGTAAAACTTGGAAGAAGTGCAAGAAATTTAAGCAATATAAAAAATAGACAACCACTTTCAGAAATGCTTATTTCTGTTGATACACTTCCTAAATATTATGCAGATATAGTAAAAGAAGAATTAAATGTTAAACAAGTAGAATTAGGTGCAGAAATGTCTCAATATGTTGATTTTGAAATAAAACCTAACCTACCAGTTCTTGGAAAAGAGTATGGAAAGCTAATACCAAAAATAAAAGAAGAGATTGCAAAGAAAAATCAAATGGATTTAGCAAACAAGGTAAAAAATGGTAAGGTAGAGACAATATTAATAGATGATACTGAAATTAATTTAGATTCTAATAATTTATTAATTACAATGCAAGGAAAAGAAGGATTTGCGTTTAGTGGTGAAGGCGAAATAGGAGTTGTTTTAGACACACACATTACAAAAGAACTAAAAGAAGAAGGCTATATTAGAGAAATTTTATCTAAAGTTCAAAACATGAGAAAAGATAAAGGTTTTGAAGTACTTGATAATATTAATTTATATGTATGTGGAAACGAGATGCTAGAAAAATTAATAAAAGAAAATGAAGAATTAATTAAACATGATACATTAACAGTAAATATTAAATATGGTGAAAAAACAAGTGATTCTATTGAAATGAATATTAATGGAGAAAATTTAAATATAGATGTTAAAAAAATATAACAAATTTGACATATTATGTTAATAATGATATAATAGAAATAGTTTAGAGCAAGTTGCTCTAATTGATATATATTTAACACTATTATAGCAGGAGCTATGACATAGATAATTATACTTACAGGAGGAAAAATAAAAATGAAAATGTTCTGCTATGATTCAAGGCATTGTTTTAAAAATATAAGGTTGGCCTTGGACAAATTTGATATTGCTAAAAGCAATGAAGAAGTTTCTAAGGCTAGACAGGAGGTAGTTGATTCTGTAAAGGAACTGGAATCAAACAATGACCTTCACATTCTGCTATGTTTAACAACAGAAGAAACAAGGAGATTTAAGACATGCCTTAAAGACACAGAGTATAAATCTATACTCGAAGATAAGGTTGTTAAATGAGAAGCAAAGAGCTAGCACATGCTGGCTCTTTTAATATTTTTATAGTAAATAAAAATTACAAAAAATGTAAAAAACATTGATTAATTATGTAAAATGGTTTATAATAAAGCTATACATTAAAAACAATTAGACTTTATTAGGAGGGGTTAAAATGCTAAATGATTATGAGGCTAACCTGGCACGGGCAGTTGGTGAATTTTTGCTAACTGGTTACACTATGTCAGAAGCTCAAAAGGAGTTTGAACTTTCCAAGCAGGAAATAAGAGAATCAGTAATGAACCTTAAGACATTAGAACCTCTAATGTATAAGAAAATTAGTAACAAAGTATATAGAGTATGTTGCTATATTTCTAAACAAGAAGGTGATTACGTAGAAGCTTTGGAAAAGTTTAAAATTTCTGAAGACGTTTTTTGGGTAGGAATGAGGCAGGTTTTCGACATGGACAAAAGGCTGTACATAAATACAAGAAATCGTATTTATATGCAGGGATACCAAAAAAAATAAACCCTTAAAAGTCACTTAAATGGTTTTAAATAATACCTTTTAAGTGGCTTTTTACATTTTAAATTATTTAGGTTTAATTATAAAAAAATTTAATAACCATTGATTTTTTATAAAAAATGTGCAATAATATAAAACAATAGAAAAAAACAAAGAAAAAGAGGAGTATGTTTATACTTGCTTAAAAGAGAAAAGAAGTCATAGGCTGTAAGCTTCTTAAGAAAAAGGTAAACAAAAGGTAGCTTTGGAGTTGATATATTGAAATTAAAGTAAATATATTCGCATAAGCAGCGTTAAAGGCTAATTGAGATAATATTTATAAAATAAATATTAATTAAGGTGGTACCGTGAGAAATAATGCTCGCCCTTATTTTAAGGGTGAGTTTTTGTTTTATAAAGAAAAACCACAAAAACTATTATAAAAATTGCCAAACAAACCCGGAACCGTGGCAACCGTGGCAATAAAAAGGAGGAAATGTTATGTGTAAACGTGATTTAGAGGGAAAATATATTCCACAAAACTTTGAAGATGAGTTGTATAAAGAATGGGAGGAAAAAGGGTATTTTAAACCTAGTATGGATAAAAATAAAAAGCCTTATTGTATAATGATGCCTCCTCCAAATGTAACACGGAAAGTTACATATGGGACATGCTTTAGATGATACTATACAAGATGTATTAATTAGATTTAAAAGAATGCAAGGTTTTGATACTTTGTGGCTTCCAGGTTCAGACCATGCAGCTATTTCTACAGAGATGAAGGTTGTTCAAAAAATTGCAAAAGAAGGTAAGACAAAGCAAGATTTAGGAAGAGAAAAATTCTTAGACAGAGCATGGCAATGGAAAGCACAGTATGGTGGACGTATTGTTTCACAGCTTAAGAAAATTGGTTCATCATGTGACTGGGACAGAGAAAGATTTACAATGGATGAAGGCTGTTCAAAGGCTGTAAAAGAAGTATTTGTAAATTTATATAATAAGGGACAGATTTACCGTGGTGAAAGAATCATTAACTGGTGTCCACATTGTCTTACTTCTATTTCAGATGCAGAAGTAGAATATGAAGATCAGGCAGGAAAATTCTGGCATTTAAGATATCCTTTAACAGATGGTTCAGGATATATTCAGCTTGCTACAACAAGACCTGAAACATTACTTGGTGATACAGCAGTAGCAGTTAATCCAAATGATGACAGATATAAGCATTTAGTAGGAAAGACTCTTACACTTCCTTTAGTTGGAAGAGAGATTCCTATTGTAGCAGATGATTATGTAGGTATTGACTTTGGTACAGGTGTTGTTAAGATTACACCGGCACATGATCCTAATGACTTTGAAGTAGGCCTTAGACACAATCTTCCTGTAATTAATGTCTTAACAGATGATGCTAAGATTGTTGATGATTATCCAAAATACGCAGGTATGGACAGATATGAAGCAAGAAAAGCAATTGTTGAAGATTTGGATAAAGAAGGATATCTTGTTAAGATTGAAGATCATGAACATAATGTAGGTACATGTTACAGATGCCATACTACAATTGAACCGAGAGTATCAAAACAGTGGTTTGTTAAGATGGAAGAAATTGCAAAACCTGCAATTGAAGCAGTTAAGAATGGAGATACAAAGTTTGTACCACCTCATTTTGACAAAACTTATTACCATTGGTTAGAAAATATTCGTGACTGGTGTATTTCACGTCAGTTATGGTGGGGTCATAGAATTCCTGCATTTTATTGCGATGACTGTGGAGAAATGGTTGTAACAAAGGATAACCATGCAGTATGTCCTAAGTGTGGTAAAGAAATGAGACAGGACCCTGATACACTTGATACATGGTTCTCATCAGCATTATGGCCTTTTTCAACACTCGGATGGCCTGATAATACAGAAGAGATGGATTATTTCTATCCTACAAATGTTCTTGTAACAGGATATGATATTATTTTCTTCTGGGTAATCAGAATGATGTTCTCAGGGCTTGAACATACAGGAAAAGTTCCATTTGATACAGTACTTATTCATGGTCTTGTAAGAGACTCACAGGGACGTAAGATGAGTAAGTCTCTTGGAAACGGAATTGACCCACTTGAAGTAATTGATAAATATGGTGCAGATGCTCTTAGATTTACATTAATTACAGGTAATGCGTTTCTATTGGGAAAGAGTAGAGGCAAGCAGAAACTTTGCTAACAAAGTATGGAATGCTTCAAGATTTATTATGATGAACATGCCTGAAGAAGGTATTGATTTAAATAAGAAACCTGAACAGCTTACAGATGCTGATAAGTGGATTTTATCTAAGTTAAATACATTAGTAAAAGATGTAACAGACAACATGGAAAAATACGAACTTGGTATTGCAGCAGATAAGATTTACGAATTCATCTGGGAAGAATTCTGTGACTGGTACATTGAAATGGTTAAACCTAGATTATA
>OJNH01000389.1_pt1 | contig 40225 bp, 41 predicted proteins | sample 1597361 | NCBI WGS metagenome assembly OJNH01 (sample SAMEA2452136, study PRJEB22498) | human gut metagenome | biome: human feces; feature: human gut; material: feces | place: Australia | collected 2012
GGCAGGACAGCCAACCAAAGACGAGTTAAGACAGTGTGAAGCGTGGTTTTTGCGTAACTTTGGCAAGACAACAGCAGATTACGTAAAGTTAGGAGACAGGCAACAAGCGTTAAAATATCGTGCTGGGTGCATCTTCTTTCAATGCGTTACAAACAAGGAACGAAACATATAACTATAAACCAACATAAAAAACTAAAACTATGAAGAAAGAAGAATTTTTAAGAACAGCAGAGGAAGCACTAACACAGGCAAGAACATTACAGGAAGCTAAGGAGGTGGGCGTGTATCTGTTTGTTTTAGTGCGTGGAGGAGTGCAAGGAGTAAAGGAACATTTTGCACAAGCCACAGCAAAAGGCATGCCACAGGAACAAGCAGACTATTTGCAAGCCCAATTTATAAACACATTCAACAAAGTTAAAAAGCAGATAGAGGAAAGGAGGGCTAAAGCGTGACAGCGCATTAAAGGGCAGATAAAAGGCTATAATTACAGCCCAAAAAGCCCAAAAGAAACTTTTATACAAGAAACATCGCAATGTAAAATTGCAATTATTTACATACTTGTTTGATTTTTACCATTACGTTTTGGACGTTAGGCAGTTGAGAAACCCCCTAACGTTTTTTTGTTTCTCTTGCTGGGGCTGGGGCTATGGCTGGGGCTGCACTAAATAACAGTTATAGCAGGGTATCTGATACAAACATTATTTGGGTGAGGTTGTTTCAAACAACATCATTACAGACAGAGAGCCGCAGCGAGCAACAAGACAACAACACGATACAGCACCAAAAGAAGCGTTTGGCAGCGTTTTCTTTGTTTGTGTGCATAATTGGCCACAGCCAGAGAGAAAAGCCCACAGAAGCCAAAAAAACAGCACCTTTGCCAATGATGAGAGCCGCAGCCATACAACACAGACAGAGCCACAGCCCAAAAAGAGCGCATCTAAGAACGTTTGAGCCGTTAGGGGTACAATTAACCCACATCACAAAGAAAACCTTTGCAGAGGCTTAAAACGTGCCTTTGTGGGGCTTCCATAGTGTGGAGACCCTTTGCAAAACACCTGACAGACCACACGACAGCCTAAAGAAAGCGTTTGAGGGCGTTTTGTACTGTTTTCTTACAATTACTCCAAGCAGACAGAGAACGAGCCAAAACAAGCCTTAAAACGTTTCATTGGTTTATTTGCAAAGAAACTTCTTTTGTGAAATAAAAAGGAAGTATGCACAGTGGACACCCCCACCCCCTTACACCTTCAACCCTCAAAACTCCCTTTAAAATCGTTGAAAGCGTGTGCAATGCGTCAATATTTGTTCCTCTTATAGTGTTTCCTTTTAACTTGCTGTAGTTGTTAAAACTGTTAAATGGAATAGTTAAAAGTGTTACTTCTGATTTGTGGGTGGCTGGTTGGTATTATCTTTGCAATACCCTAAAGTTATACAACGGAACGAGGCAAAGAGCCTCAACCGTTAAAATAGAAATTTAAGCCTTTTATATGGTGGTGGTAGTGGAAACGCCCACATAGCAGTATAACGCTAAGGACACCTAAATAAAAGGCGTTTTTATTTATCCTAAAAAGTTATACAAACATGGAAAATTTAAGTGAAAAGGCATTAAACCTAATCCAAGAGACAAGCGAAGAAGCAAAAGCCATCAACGCACAAGTCGAAGCAGAAAGAGAAGCAGGAAAGCAGAGACTAAAAGCAGACCTAACACAGTATTTGAAAACAGAACGAGCAGACCTAAGAGCGTGTGATAAGAGGGCGGACGAGATAGCCAATTTATTACAGCGTGTAGAAAGCATAGCGAAAAGATTTGACAATGTGGGGCGAGTTCTGCAAGACGTTCAAAACTATTTGGAAAGCGAGTATAACAAGCAAATTGAATTGCGCCCGATGATAACGACCCAAATAGAAGCCCTAACCGCAAGACTAAAAACAATTAGTTAATACATTCGTTACAAATCCTGTTAGTGAAAGCCCAAGCCGTTAAAGTTTGGGTTTTCCTTTTAAGGGCCGAGGCTAATGTTACATAGAGATAGCAAACACGCAAAAAAGCACCTCCCAACAAGGCAGTATTTTTGCCTTTCACACCTTTTTCACACCTTTTGCCATTTCAGAACCTTTGCAAAGCGTTTTATATCAAGCCATTGCAACGTTTTAGGCCGTTCCACTTGTTGAAAACGTTACATCAGGGCAGTATTTAGAATTTGTTCCAAACGAGAATTGGCTCTCTTGGTCTGTAATCGGTACAAGTGGGCTTGCAAGTGTACAGATGGCAATATCACTTGTAGCAACATTTAGTGATGCTACAGAACAAGAGATTAATATATCGTCAGCATTGCATTCAGACATTGTTTATTCTAAAGATATATCAAGCGCAGTTTTCGACACTGTATTTGTATCAGAATACTCTGTATTTGTACCTTCTGGGCAGAGCCTTAAGAAGATGCGTCTTAAAGCTGCATTAACGCCAAAAAACAAGGAAAATACAACTGTTGATTATCAGCTTGCATTCAAGGTGCGTGGTAACGTGCTTATGCGTGTTTTGAAACCAATGGCCCAAGAAGTACAAATTACCCTATCTGACGGAACAAACGGAACTGCAACATTTGTACCTACAACAAAAAGGCTTACACTTAACAACGGTCTAAAAACAAAGAAAGGCAGTACGTACACAGTTAACAACCTTTATAAAAGCGAAGTTCCGTCTGTTTGGTGGGAAAGCGAATATGACAGTCTGCTTGTTACAAGCGTTGTAGAAGAACACCTTATGCTACCAGCTGAAACAGGTGGTTACATTGACGCAGAACAAGACCTAAAAGAACACCCAGAAAACATTGTTGAAGCAGTTGTTGTTTTTGATGATATCTATCCAAAGCGTGAGAGTGTTATTACTAACATTAAGACACGTACATTGTACGACAAAATAGAACAAAAAGATGGTAGTTATATACGAGAAGCACATTACGCTTATCGTGTGTATAGCGTAGAACAAGATTTTAAACGGCAGTACATTATTAAGGGAGAGACGCTAAGAATACGTTTTATCTCTGGTTCGTTGTCCGGTATGGAATTTGATGCAACGTTTATTTCGAGCGATGAAGATGGAAAGCAATGTTTTGAAGTTGTGCGTAACGACACATACGGCAGAACTTTGCCTGACGAAATTTTAAAACCTGATGTAGGTGACGAATATGTGTTACTTAACTTTAATATAGAATACGTAGGCGATAGCTATGTTCCAGAAGCAGAAAATGAGCTACAGAAATACGCAGAAGAATATGTACAAAACAGCAAAATAGACCCTAACACATACGAATGTACAATGTTAAGTCGTGCTGCCTACAGCCTATACAAAAAAAGCAACCGTAAAGTTGAATACGATTTAGGACAAAGAGTAATTCTTGCCAATAGCGCATACTTTAACGATGGAAGCCGTGAGAGTCGTGTATTAGGGTACGAATACAAGATGGACATTCCGTATGATGCACCTAAATACATTATTGGTGAGAAACCAACATACTCCCGCCTTAGCGACCTGAGTAAACAAATTGACAATGTAACATATAAAGGACAGACGTTTACAGGAATTAGCGGTAACGGTTGTAATTGTCCGAAATTGTACGTCATTGGGGCAAATGACAACACAGAATGGACTGACAGCAACATATTATCAGCACGCAGAGTCTGGAACGACTTTATAAGCAAATTGCGTGACGAAGTGACACCGTACGGACTAAGCGTTGGAAAAGATTTGTCAGTGAATGGCCAAGCAACAATTACAGACAAGCTAATTGTACTTGCAACAACTTATCTGCAAGCAATTAAAGCGTTATCGTTAGTTGATTACAGCTACAAGAGCGGTGATGCTTATTCTGGCGGTAAAGGCTTTGCATTGTATAACAACAACGGCAAAAGCACACTTGAAGTTGATAATCTTACAGTAAGACTTAAAGCTGTTTTTTCTGAATTAGAAATACGCAAATTATCGTCTGTAGGTGGCAATATCGTACTGTCTGCTGCATCAAGCACAATTGAGCATGTGACAGGCAAAAATGGCATGTATCGTTGTTATCTTAACGCAGATGATGGAACAATGTCTACAACTAATGCATGGGTTGTTGGCGATATTGTACGTTGTCAGACATTTAACGTTGAAGAAGGGACGAATTATAATGCACACAACAAAAACTATTACGGGCGTGTAGTCTCTGTTGGAGAAGATGATAAAGGAAAATATATCAACGTTACACAAGCTCTTGTAGACGGTTCTGTTGGTGAGCCTGAAAGCGGTGATGTTGTTGTGCAAATGGGCAACCTTATAGACACATCAAGGGGTAATATAATTATACTTACAACATCAGGTGAAAACAGCCCTGCAATATTACAATACAACGGTATTAACGATTACGATATTGCACCGTTTTTGGTTACACAAATATCTCCTAACGGTAATGTTTTTCGTGCGAAATCATTTGAATTTGTTACGGATAGCGAAACATCACGCATTCCAAACAACCGCGGCAAGTATGACAACACAAAGAGTTACAACTATTATGACGAGGTAACTTACAACGGCTCGTTGTGGTTGTGCGTCAACACGTCTGGAGCGAACATAAATTCTGTTCCAAGCAAAACTAATACCGATTGGCAAATTCTTGTTGAAAAAGGTAAAGACGGTGCAGATGGCGGTGCATATACATGTTACTTTGAGAACCCTTCTATCATCATACCTGCAAATAACAACGGACAAATCGAAGATGGATATATAACATCAAGCATATATCACGTCTATTACGGAGGTACAGACGTATCAGATAATTTTAGGGCATCTGTTGCGGAAATTACAGGAGCATCTGCAATGTTAAGCAATGGAGAATTGGTGCTAAGCAACATTACAAACGATGGTTATTGTACTGTTGAGTTTAGAAGCACAACGAACAATCAAATACTTAAAGCAACTGTAAGCTTTGTAATTGTCAAAGGTGGCGTTGATGGTGCAAGTCTGTTTACTTGGATTGCATACGCAAACAATGGAACAGGTAACGGATTTAGTCTAAATCCACAAGGCAAAGCGTATATTGGCATTGCGTACAACAAGACAACAAGCACGCCAAGTAACGACCCGAAAGATTATTCATGGTCTAAAATTAAAGGTGAAAAAGGCAAAAACGGAACTAATGGAGTTGACGGAACAGACGGTGCTGACGGTAAGCCTGCATATTCTGCAAGTCTATCACGTTCAAGCGCATTTGTTGGCGTTACATACAACAATGCCAATTATGAAAAAATTGCAATACAGCCGATATTATATCACGGTGAGGAACAAATCCCTGCAAAGAACATTGCAATCTCGCATAACGCAGACATAAATCATTGTACCGTGTCAGTTAATAACGGAACACTGACTATTGCATCTATTGCAAACCTTAAAGAAGGTTATTCGTTTGATATTACTATAAGTTACAAAACGTACAAGGCTACACTTCCATTTAGGTACGAAGTTGTAAATGTTGGCTTTGGCACGTCATTAGACGGAAAAAGCGTTAGCATGTATGCGAGCTATGTTGACGAGAACAACGAAGTGCATAACGCAACGTTAGGCGTGCTTGCAGAAGACGCAACAGGAAAAACTATTGTTAAGCTCAGTGGCGAACAGATTACGTTAGAGGGTTACACAACTATTAATGGTGACACTCACATTACAGAAGATGGAACGCTTATTGCGAATAATGCGAAAATAAAAGGAACAGTTGAAGAAGGTAGTAATGTGATTGAAAACAGTTTGCGTACACCATTCAAGCGTCTGTACCTTGATGTTGATGAAGGTATAATCAACGAAACAAGTAACACTATAATATCGTCTACATACGATAATTATTCTGGTATTTGGAACGTGCGTATGAATGTAACAAAGGATTTCTTCTTGTCTTTTCCGTCTGAATATGTAGCAGAAGAATTGATGTTGCCTACAGACGCTTCACAGATTGGTAGGCACGTATTATTGTGCAACAACAAGCCTAAAACTACTGATAGCCAAGTCACAGTTGTTTATGCTCCCTATGAAGCAATTGAAGGGAAAACTCCAAGCAACACGTCTTTTGTTGGCGGTGTTGTGTCGTTTCAGTTCCGTTATGGCGTTGTCGAATTATTGGCAATACCTAACGCGGAAAGTGAAAAGCACTGCCAATGGCTTATACGTAATGCACAAGCAAAGATTGATTACAATATAGATAACCCTGATTAAAACATACTGATATGGAAAAGAAAATACATACCATTTATGACATTATTAAAAAATATGATAAAATAGAATTAACAGACCGAGAAACCCAGCTTGGCTGTGACGAAATTAACATTATTGTAGACACACTAAAAGATGCCATTAGTACGCTTAAAACGTGTGTTACAGAAGACAAGTTAAACGACATAAAACAAGACTTAAAAGATTATATCGACCAAAACACGAATGGCGGTTATCTGTTCGCTCCAGACGATGATGACAATCCGCTTACAAATGGAGAAACAGAAACAAGCAAACAAGACTACCCTGATATATCAGATATTTTAAACCAAAATTAAAATGGCAAAACAAATTAAACTAACAAAGGATGGTGTGACGGTTTATCCCCAGACCATTACAGATGCTATTGCAGACGTTAGCAGAAAGAAGAAGCTGACTGACACACTGAATGGCATTGAAGATGATGCGCAGTTGCAGAATGCAACAACTGTGGCTGCACAAGTAGGTAAAGTTCCGGCTGGAGCAAAGTATGATGCAAAGACCCCTGTCAGCTCTATTATTGCTGACATATTGGCATTTGCTACTCCAGCATTTAGTACTCTTGCAATAAATGATGGTACTAAGGATTACTCTGCTAACACTAATGTTTTCTGTGACTCTGAAGCAATGAGATTTCAGGCTATCAAACATGCCGAAAGCAATGTTGGGTCTATTAAAGGCAAGGTGTCACTGAATATTAATGGTACTAAGAGTGACCAAACTCCATCTGCAACTGTTGCAAGTGTTACTACTGACAAGGTATTTACTCGCTCAACCAACAAGGCAAGTTTCTTTGTTGAATTAACAGGTACTAATACTCTCTCTGCTGCTATTCCAACAAAGAAGGTTACTCTTACGGCGTATATGCCTGTGTACACTTTTATCACTACTGCACAAGATGAAGCTACTGTAAAAGCTGGTCTTACAGCTGCAACTGCAAAAAGTACCGTTTACACTGGTTCACATACTATTGATGAAACTGGTACTTTTGCTGCTGGTGGTGCATGGTGTGTAGCTTTGCCAAGCCACATGGCAATGGCTGGTATTGGTACTGTTGCAGACTTTGGCTTTGGAACACAAAAGCCCTCTACTACTACAGTTAGCGCAACGAGAACTGTTAATGGAATTACAGGCGTATCTTACACTGTTTATTTGCTACCTATGGGTACAGCACAAACAAATTTGGCAGTACGTATAACTACAAAATCTAAGTAATCATGGCACTTGACGTAAGAAAATTAGGTGTAACTCTCCGCTCTACAAGCGGTACTATGGCTTATGCAGAAGAAATCTATGATGAAGCCAAAGGTAAGTTTCAGTCAGCGATAAATGAGGAATTAGCACAGGCTGTTGGCAATGTTTCAGTACCAGTAACTGGAGTAAAGGCTGGTGATAAGATATTAGCTCTTGCTGATAAGAAAGTATCTGCTACTCTCTCACTTACCTACGAGAAAAAGACAGGTGACAGTGCTAAGAAGATTTACTTGAATGGTATTGGTGGTGCTACTATTGCATCTATTGATGCTACTGACTTTGTTAAGGATAAGGTAGTAAGTTCGGCTGAATTGGTTGAGACTGCTGAGACAGGTGTAAATGTTGAAGTACCTTATATTAAGTTAGTATTCAATGATGCAAGCACTCCTGTAAGGTTTAGCGTTAAGTCATTGGTAGATGTATATACAGGTGCTAACCTTAAATTGTCTACTGCATATTCCACTACTACTGGTGTAATCCCTGCAAATGGTGTAAGTGTTGATGCTGCTGTAAAGAATATAGCAACAAGGTTAGGCACTGTTGAAGGTAAGACTTATGTAGATAGTATTGGTGGTAAGAAGGGTGCAATAACTCTTAACAGTGGTTCTACTGCTGATGGTGCTGTAAACTTTGCTATTGATGCAGAGGGTAAAATTACTGCTACTACAGTATTGACAGGTTATGCAAAGACTTCTGCTCTTAGCTCTTACCTTACTAAGACTGATGCAGGCACTACTTATGCTACTAAGACTGAATTGCAGAATGCACAGAAATCACTTGGTGACAGTATTGCGGAAAATACTACTAATATTGGGGCTAATACCTCGTCAATAAGTGATTTGCAATCAAGTGTACTAACAGTTACAGAGACAGCTAACAATGCTATTAAGAGTGTAAAAGGTGGCACTGCTACTGGCAGTCCTATTACTATTAAGGCTGAAACTACTACTGCAAAGGCTGTGACTGTTACTGCTACTGTCAAGACTGTTGCTATACATGAGGCTACTGCCGATGCAGATGGTCTGGCTACTGCTAAGGGTGTACAGGATTATATACAGGCAGGTGCAATGGCAGGTTACACGACAAAGGAGGAACATACTGCCTTGGAGAAGAAGGTAACTGCTAACACTACAGCACTATCCAAGTTGGGTGAGACTTATCTAACTGCTGTTGCTGCATCAGAGACAGAGTATGATGAGTGGGATGCTATTGTTGCTGCTAATTAAAACTAACAATTGAGGGTGTGGGGGAGATTATTTCCCCACCCTCTATAATTTTTAAATAATATGGAGAAGTATATTAAATTACTTGTACAATATATTAACAGAGGCTATGAACTGTTGTGTGGAGTGCCTAAAGACAAGTTGCTACATGTTGTTGTATCTGCTACTGTAACTGCATTGTTGTCACACATAGTACCTTTTGTAGGGTTGTTACTTGTAATGACTTTTATTTTTGTGGGCAAAGAAACTTATGATAAGCTGTCTGGCAAAGGCAGTACTGAGTGGAAAGACATTGTTGCAGATTATGTAGGATTTATTATTGGCGTAATTTGATATGGCAAAGATATATAATATAAAAAAAGATGGTGCAACTGTATATCCTCGCACAGTATCAGATGCTGTTGCAGTAGTAGGCGATACTCTTACTGATGCACTTGCTAAAAAAGCTGATAAGGAAGAAATTGTACAAGAGTGGTTTGGTACACAAGCAGAGTTTGATGCACTGAATACCTACAACGAGAACACGAACTACTATATAATATAGACATGAGACGATACATGCACATACAGCCAAAAGGCGTTGTGTTTTACGAAGGATTAGAAAGTGATGGACACGCATTTATAGATTTGAACTATAAAATCGGTGCATTGGCGAATGGGCGTCAATATGAAACCGAGCTGAAAGCCTTTCATGTAACCGAAAGTGCTCAATATGTTTATTTTGGAGTGAACTATATTGGGCAGATGCAACAGGAAACAGGTAAAGACTTATATTATAGATATAAGTACAACGTTTTGAGTGGAAATTTTATGATTTCAGGATATTATTCCAAAACAACATCTGTACTTGAAAATATGACCCTTTCTGGATACGCTGGGCGAGTTTGGGCATTATCAAAAATTCCAACGAAGTGGACGACACAAACAATGCGCCTTTTTGGGTTTAACACGACATCACCGAGCATTTGTAGGCAAGGCTGTAAGGTATATTATTTCAAGATGGCCGACAGCGGAGAGCTGGTAAGGGATATGATACCGTGCAAGTATAATAACGAATACGGCATGTGGGATGTAGTAGAGAGTAAATTCTATGGCAATGCAAACACTACAGGCGCATTCACACCGATTGGTCAAGAAATACAAGTATATCGAACTGTTAAGGTTAAGGCATTGTATCGCAAACTAAACGGCACTGTTACACAGATAAAATCTATTTCACGCAAGATTAACAACACAATCAAACAGATATTTTAAGAATGAGACACTTTGGTTATTTTATAGTATTATTGTTAGGTTTGGTAATAGTAAGCCTTATGATATCTAAATGCACAAGCAAGCCAGAAGAAACAATTTTAACAGACACATTATTTATATACGACACTGTTAAAACGCCAGTAGTAAGGGATAGCACTATTATTCGCTATGTTACTCGAAGGTTTGCGGTAACAAGAGTAGACACGCTAAAACAGTGTGATACAGTGATAGCTGTTGATACGGCTGAAGTGAGTCTGCCTATTATGCAAAAAGTTTATAGAGATACTAATTACACGGCGTGGGTAAGTGGTTATGAGCCGCGGTTGGACAGTATTACGATTGCTAACAAGATTATTACAAAAACTAATACAGTATTAAAAAATAAAGACAAAAGATTTAGTTTAGGGGTACAGACTGGATTTAATGTAATTAATAAAAAACCTTATTTTGGTGTTGGAATAACATACAATATAATCAATTTTTAAAACAAAAAATGAACAAGAAAGAGGAAGAATTAAATCGAATTATTGATATAGTTATTAGCTGTTGCAACATGGAAAATCATAATGTTATCACTAAAGACTTGTTGCTAAGCGGGTGTAAGCGTGAAAACATTGTTATGACACGCTGCATACTGGTCTATGAAGTTGTAAGGGCAGGATACACAATTACCACTTGTGCAGAACTCTTGGGCTGTACCACACAAACTGCACGTATGCTCATGAGTCGAGATGGTGAATACCATCGCACCTCAAGGGCTTATAGGCTTGCAAAAGCAGAAGCAACTGAATTATGTAGCGCAATGATTGAATAGTATTAGTGTGGTAGGCAACAAACTTTTTAAACGATATGCAGATGTGTATGCACATTTGCTTCGAGACCCGACTGGCCTTGGTGCTTGTCGGGTCTTGCGTGTTAATTTGGGTATGGTTATATTATAATGCAGATAAAGAGAATGCTTCTTCGTAGGGTATTCGCTCCTTGCGTGAGACGTGTTTTTTCCATGCGTTTTCACAATGACTCAAATCTGAAATGTTTGAAGCCGTGATATGTTTGAACTTGTCGCACACATGATTGATAATAGTGCGTTCGTCTGGGCTGAACATGTCGTTATTGGCGGTTGCGTTAGTTGTCAGGATGTCGCCTTCGTGATTACCAATAGACCGTGGCTGTTGTTGTATGCTGTCAAATTCGGAAAAAGCTCTCTGGTAACGTTCTGCAACCGGTCCATAGTCGATGGCTCTATAAGTTAAGCCAGATATGGCCATACCTCTTTCCCTATACGAAAGGAAGTCAACATAAAACAATAGTTTGTTCATCTTTGTTTGCCACACCTCTCCACATTGTGCAATAATAGTTACAAGAAGTGCTTCAAGGCGTTTAAGAGAAATCGGGGCATATCCGTTTTCTTTGCCACGCCTTGTGGCGAAAATCCGATTGGTGTCGTAGAGTGCAAATTTATATTTAGGTTCATTGTCAATGATAGACTGCAATTTTTGTTTTATTTTATCATAGTCATTCAGCTTTAACAAGTGTTTTGTCCGCTCTACATTATCAAGCATGACTTTTGGGTTTGTTGCATTACTTATAAGCCGTGCGTTTGATATGCTTGGTACTTCTCCATGCTCATATAAACGATATTGATTTGTTCCCAAGCCTAAAAGTAAAGCCATTTTAGCTGCACTTATGCCGTAACGTTGACGTAAGGCAATTATCTCGTCAGTGTATGGCACGCCATGCTTTTCGCAGAATTGGTTGGTAACTTGCCTATATCCTGCCGTGTCGCTTTCGGTTGTGGTAAAACGTTCTTTGGTTTCTTCATCTTCCCAACAAGTGCGAATATAGCTAAATGTCTCTCCACGAAAATTCCATGTGTCTTGTTCGTAGACTTGCTTTAAGTTGTTGCCTGTGATTGGATTTTTCATTTTTGCCTCCTCTCTATTTGAATGGGTATTGAAGTGGGTATTCTGCTATATGAAAAGAAATGCAGATGGTTTGGCAATTATAACGGCCCAGCATTATCTTAATATAAATCTCTCGTTGTTTATAATCTTTTCCAAAAACCCACATTTCGCCAACCTTGTTTAAGGTGTCTACAACAGGGCCGTTTACATAATCTTCTACTTTCAGTGTTTTTATGATTATTTCTCTGTAGGCAGGAACAAGGTCTAACTGCTGTAACGTTTCTTTGTTCTTTCCTCTATCGTCACGAAACAACAGGCCGCAGATTTTTGTTTTTATCTTAAAGTCTTTTAGGAATTTTTCAACTTGTGTTTTCGTTGCCATGTTGTTTGCTCGTTTATTACTCTGCAAAGTTACGAATAATTTTTCTGACCCACGCATTTTCAACTTTAAAGTTGGAAAAGTAAGGCTAAAAATCGTGTTGTAAACGATATACAAACCAAGTACAAAGCAAGCCAAAAATAGGTATGATAGTCAGACAATTGGGGTATTTGGCTTTTTCTGACTTATGGAAAGTTGTTTTGCAGCAGAAATGTTGTAAAAATGTTGCAATCTTATTTGTTGCAAAAATTCAACAAGCTCGCAACTAATTGAGTATCAGTGTATTTTTATTTGCAAAGTAAATTCGCTCTTACTTTCTGCGTGGGAAATAAGCTGTGGCAACATTAAAACAAACTTATCACAAACTTATTTCAACGATTTGCACCGAATAATTTTTTGTACGCACGGTATTAATTTATGACCTTTGCCTATGTACGTACAACCAATTAAATCGTTTAACCAATTAAATTTTTCGTTATGCAAATTAAAACAAATGACGGTACTTATTCTGTAGGCTCGAACGGCAAGACTAACACAGCTCTTGGGCTTGGTATTGCAGGGCTGGCAACGGCTTTGCTTGGTGGCAATGTCCTTGGCGGTGTTGCTCCGAACGTGGGGCAGACCACTCCAGAAGGTCGCTTTGTGACTAAGGCTGAGCTTGACATGTTGATGCAGTTGCAGAACAAGGACTTGGAGTTGGCCAAGTGCAGTTCGACTTTGGCTCTGAAGGAGAGTGAGAACTACACTGACAAGAAGTTGGTGGAAGTGTATGCCAACATGGAGAACCAGATTAACCGTGTGAGAGACAAGATGGAAGCTGACCGCAGGGCACAGGAACAGATTAACGCTCAGCAGATGGCCTACAATGCAGCAGCCAACGCCAACATTGACGTGCTGAAATCGCAAGTGGCTTCGTTGGCGAGTGTGACTAAGGTTTACATACCTTCTTCCAACATCTGTCAGAGTAATTGTTGCGGTTGCAACTCATAGCAGAAAGGAGGGTTTATGTACAGCAATGCAGAAAAATTGGCAACGGTAGTTGCTTATTGGGCACGTCCGGCGATTAGTCAGGTGGCTACAACGAAGTTGGTGCAGTTGCCTATGATGCAGTCTGCTCAAGCAAGCCTGATGGCTTCGGGCATGGTTGGCAGTGGTTATAGTCTTGCTTCGGACATTCAGCCTTTTGTAGAGCCAATTATCAACAGTCTTGTTACCCCGATGTTGAACCGATATTTTGAGGGCATTCCAGACGAGGCGATACCTAAGACTGCCCGTGCCATAGTTGATAAGATGAAGCAACAGCGGACGTTTTCGATTTTAGATGGACTGATAACGTTTGAGGAGGCCGACATTCTGGAACTTGATGCGTTGCTGTCTAAGAACCTGCCTGTAGAGACTGATACCAATTATCAACTTGTTAAATGACAGAAGCTATGAGAAGTAATCCTGCAATAATACATGCCACGTTAGCGGTGGGAGCTTCGGCAACCGCCCCTTATTATGACGTGAATATCACGCAACAGCTGTGTAGTGCGGCTTGTTGTGATGAGACCCCTGTCTTTGCGCCTAAGTTTTCGGTGAAAAGCATTGAAAATGTAGGAGCGAGCCAGTATTTGATTAACATACATGTGGAGGGTACTATCAGTTACATGCCTTGTGGTTGCGGTTGTTGTGCAACGAGAACGCAGATGATTTCACAAGATTTTGCTGTTCCTGCTTTTAGTGCCACTGCCATTACGGGTGCGACACTGACGGTAGGTGCGTCAAGCAATGCTGTGCCGAAACCACCTTGTCAGTCATGCTCTCGCACGTTTGTGAGTGACACGCCTGTAACTATAACGCTGACCACGTGATGAGTATATTAGCGACAGCAACGGCATCAATGATAATAGCTACCTTGTCGGTGCATTTGGGTTTGTTTGATGCAGTATTGTCTGTGTCTAAGAAGATTGCGAGCTGTTCGCAGTGTGCTACGTTCTGGGGTACTTTGACGGCATTGTCGGTGCTGTGTGACGGTGGCATTGTTGTTGATGTCGTGTTGTCGATAATTGCTGCATACGCGAGTAACTGGTTTGTGTTGTTGCTCATGTGTGCGCAGTACAAATATGAGAAGTTATGGCAAAAAATAAAGAGATTAAAATAAAGAAAGAGGTGCAGGGTGTGCCGTTTACGTTCAGACGGATAGTCTGGAGGGGTACGTTTACGCCTGTGCCAAGAATGAAATGTCCTAATTGTAAGTGATATGGATTATAAAGAGATGATAAAGGCAGCGCAGGCAAAAGGTCTTGCGAGCGAAAAGAAAATGTGGGAAAGTGTTGCCCTGATGGGCAAAGAGATGGAATGCTTGAAGCGTGACAACCCGAAGATGTTTTGGCGCATTATGCGCAAGCAGCACGGCATTATGTATGACAGACACTATCAGGCGGAGTTTGCCGACTATGATGTTGGGCAACTATGTTACACGGACGCAAAAGGCGTGAAGCGTGAGGGCGCACATTGGACAATAGAACAAATTAAAGAAGCAACTGCAACACAAGTATTCCCTGTTGATGTAACTGATTACGATAAATATGTAGCGTATAACGCCACTTATGCAGATTTTTGTAAAGAGTTTTGCGAATGCGATATTTTAAAGATGGCGCATCTGTTTTGGTTTGCTGATGAGGACTGGAATAATGATACTGCATGTACCAAAATTTGGGACTACATGTGTACACATGCAACTTTATTACAATGAACGAAAAAAGCACATTTGAGACCTTTATGACTGTTTTTTGCATTAAAACGAACGAATTAAATGTGCAAACAAGGAAAATAGTCTGTACAAAGAAAAAACTCAACTAAAAAGTATAGCATAGTTTTTTGCATAGACTATGCTTTTTATTAATTTAATTGTTGTATCTTTGTGACAATTATTAACTTAAATATCATAAAGATATGACAAACACAATCGTAACGATTATTAGCTCTTTAGGAGGATATGAGTTTGTTAAATGGCTGTATCGTATATTGACCAATCGGTCAAACGAAAAGCGAATTAACAAAGCAGAAGCTGACCTTAAAGAGTTTGACGCATTGCGTCAGCAAGTAGAAGCACTTGAGAAGCACAACCAAGAGAAAGAAGAACGGTTTGAAGCACAAATCAAGAAAGTGCGAAAGATGCAAGAAGAATACCTTGTTCTTAGAGACGAGCTGCACAAGCAAAAAACAGAGAATAACGATTTAAAAAAACAGCTCGCAGACATTAATGCGAAGTATGAAGCCATTAAGGCTAAGTATGAAGACATTAAAGCGAAGTATGAACAATTAAAGAGTATTCTGCAATAAACAAGACAAGAAAAAATGATACTAACAAAGAACTTTGCGTTAGAAGAACTTACCGCAAGCGAAACAGCGAACAGGTTAAAGATAAATAACACGCCACCAGCAGAAGTGCAAGCGAAGTTGAGATTACTGTGTGAGTACATTCTACAGCCGTTGCGTGAAGCATACGGAAAGCCAATTATTGTGAGTAGTGCCTATCGTTGTGATGCGCTCAATCGGGCCGTTGGCGGTGCGTCTAATTCTGACCATAAATTTGGCTGTGCAGCAGACATACACACATTGTCTAACGTGCCTGCATGTAACAAAGAACTATTTGACATTGCCGTTAATCTGATGCGCAACGGTAAGCTAAAGCACGTTAAACAGATAATTGACGAATACAATTATAAGTGGATACACATCTCTTATCAAGATGGGCGAACAATAAAGCGTAATCAAGTTTTGCACCTTGGGTAATCCAAAAATCCTTAACAATAAGAAAATTTTCGTGTTTTTTCTTGGCTATTAATAGTAATTTTACTACTTTTGCAAAGGGTTTAAGATGCAGTTCATGAACAATAAAAAAGTATCGCAAATCTTAGATGCGTTAGAAAAAGACGGCTGGCGCATTGTGGCACAAAAAGGCAGTCACCGACAGTTGAAACACCCTACCAAAAAAGGAAAAGTAACTGTAAACGGAAAAAAGAGTGATGTTATTTGTGCGTTTTTACTCAAGTCAATTGAGTCTCAATCAGGGTTGAAGTTTTAAACTTCGCCCTTTTGAGGCTTCGCAAATTTATATAATTATGAATAAAGTTATTATGCACACAGGTATTACTAAGACAGGATACTGTTGCACTTGTGATTTATTGCCTGGCTGGATTGTTACAGGGTCTAAAAGTTTTGACGAATTTAAAAACGAGGTGCAAGAAAGTATTGAGTTTTACGTTCAGTGCGCTAAAGAACAGCATGACACCTATCCCCATATACTTGACAGCAACTTTGTGATTATTTATAAATTTAACGTTCAGTCACTTTTAGAATACTATCGTGGAATTTTTTCTTTTGCTGCTTTACAAACAATTACAGGTATTAACCAGAAACAGCTTGCACATTATGCGTCAGGCGTTTCTAAACCTCGCCCAAAACAAGTTGAAAAAATTGCAAAAGGTCTTCACGCTCTTGCAAACGAGCTTATGACTATTACGGTATAACAGCATAATTTATGAGGGCGTTTTATATTACGCCCTCCCCCTTGCCATACAGTACAAAATCTATTACTTTGCGATTTGCAGCATCTACTTTTCGTAAATCAAAATCTATGTAAATATCTGTAACAGTATTTTGTCCATGCCCAAGGGCGTGTGCAATTGTTTCTTTTGGAATGTCAAGTTGTGCAGCTATAGTTGCCCAGCTGTGTCTTGCCCAATACAAAGAAATGTCTTTTTTGTGAGTAATGCGTTTTATTTCACGATTAATACTCATTCCTGCACGATGTGCATTAATAAACCTGCGGTACAACCACAATAAACGACTCCTACCTTTGTATTTGTCAATAATCACTTGCGCTTCTGGCTCTACTTTGATAGAATAATGTCTACCTGTCTTTGCTCTATCATATTCTATTCGACCGTATTCAACTTCTTTAAGATTGTACAAATCTGCAATGTTGATACCAATAAGCAAAAAAGACAGACGGAAAGCGTCAATTAATTCTTGTTCGTTAAAATTATCTGCATCTTCCGTCATAAGCTTGCGCAATATTGCAATCGGCAACGCTCGTTTACGTGTTGTTTCTGACCTAATTTTAAATTGTCTAAAAGGATAATATGTAGTTAATTCGTCTGTGATTGCAGAATTAAATACTGCACGTATGTTGCGAAAATGAATGCTTCTCCCATTAACAGAATGAGAGTTCTTTTGTAGGTATTTATCGAAGTTTGTAAGGTATATTGCATTAACATCTGTGTATAGACGGTTTTCAAAGTCTTTGTCGAACTGTTTAAGCCTGTTCAGTGTTACTTGATAAATCTCTTTTGTACGTTGTTTTCTGCATTGTTCGATATAGCGTAAGTATTGTGGATATATCAAGTTTTTCTCACGCTCTCTAACAGGGTCAAGTCGTTCGGCTAACTTATTCTTAATATATGTTGCACTGTGCAACAATAGATGTTCGTCTTCGTCTATCATTGTTCGCAGCGTAAGCTCTGCTTTCATTTTCGCTTTTAATATAATACTGTTATATATTGTCCGCTCAGGGTGATTAATTAACACACACCGCTTTTTATCCCAAAATTCAGGACGAAAACGGAAGCCAAGGCTAAGCAATGCCGTTTGGTGACTAAAATTAATAGCAAGCTTTAACGGAGCTTCTTGCCAATCTTCAAGCCCTCTTGTATCAAGATACAGTTTTGTTTTAATTAAGTTCATGATTTTTGCAATTTTAGTGCAGGCTGTTGACGGTATTAGTGCATATTAGAATACACTAAAATACATTTACAGTCTTTTTTTTATTATTGCAAAAGTATATTTTTCCACGCTTTTATTTTGCACAATTCCCTTTAAATCTGTTAGTTATGCGGAAAGAGGGGGATTCGAACCCCCGTTACGCTTTTTACGTAAACACGCTTTCCAGGCGTGCCTCTTCAGCCACTCGAGCACCTTTCCGTTATCAACTCTTCGTGACGCAAAAACTGCCCCTAATGATTTGCGATTGCAAAGGTAAGAAAAAATTCCAACTAATGCCAAGGTGGAAACAAAAACTTTTTGCCCAATTACACGGCGGCAGAGTCAAGTATCAAGTGTAAACTTACTGCATAAGTTTACAAAAGACTTGTAATGGTATTTGGAAAATCGATTTTCTCATTGTACCATAATGTAACTATGCATGTCGCACTCGTCATTCAATCCTACTGAATTTCCAATTCCAACATCACAGGACAATGGTCAGAACCGTAGATATCACTCAAAATGCAAGCCTCATTAACGTATGGCCGCAGACGGTCAGAAACAAGAAAATAATCAATGCGCCACCCTGCATTCTTTTCGCGTGCCTTAAAGCGGTATGACCACCATGAATAAGCGTCTCTTGCGTCAGGGTAAAGATAGCGGAACGTATCGGTAAAGCCACACTCAAGAAGTTTTGTAAACTTTTCACGTTCTTCAGGAGTGAAGCCTGCGTTCTTAGTGTTCGTCTTAGGATTTTTAAGGTCAATCTCGTTGTGAGCCACATTCATGTCTCCACATACCACAACAGGCTTTTCCCTGTCAAGCTCAACAATACGCTTACGAAAGTCATCGTCCCACCCCATGCGATAGTCCAGTCTGCGAAGCCCATCCTGCGAATTAGGCGTATACACCGTTACGTAATAGAATTTGCCAAGGTCAAGAGTGATAACCCGCCCCTCATGATCGTGAGCCTCTACACCCAATCCCATGGAGACACTTTGTGGCTGAATACGGCTGTATACAGCGGTGCCACTATAGCCTTTTTTTTCAGCATAGTTCCAATAACTGTGATAATTGTCAAAGTTCAAGTCAAGCTGGCCTTCCTGCATCTTGGTTTCCTGCAACGAAAAGACATCAGCGTCAAGTTGGTTGAAGACGTCTGAAAACCCTTTGCCCACACAGGCCCTCAACCCATTTACATTCCATGAGATAAAACGCATACAACTAATAATTTTGGTTTTGTGACTACAAAAGTATAGAAAGTTTAATTAACTTTGCCATATAAAGAACATTTATTTCTATGGAACTGTTTCCTTTACATAAAGTACTTGGTCTTGGGGTACTCCTTTGCTGTTCCACAATCATCAAAGCCCAATTTAGCGTAGACAAGAAGACAATAAGCATTGGTGATGTAGAACTCTACTCCGACATTGACGCCTCATTCCGTTTGAAAAACAAGACCAACACTAACGTCTCCATCAAAAAAATTATCACATCTAACTCACTGGTTAAAGCAACATGCAACAACATGACTTTGGCGGCCAACGGTCAAACTACCATTACCGTCAAAGGACAAACATCAACGGCTGGCCGTTTCACCTATGCAGTTTATGTCTATACTGACCAGAGCGACAAGCCCTATGAGCTTTTCGTCAAGGGGCGTTCCGTCCTTGACCTGGCCTCACGGGACAAAAATTCAAGCAAAACTCCTTCAAGTGCTTTTGGGGTAAAATTTGACAACCTATCTTTCAGCACAGACAACATTGAATTTGATTATGTTAACGACGGTGACGTTATTTCCGAGACGATATATGTAACAAACGAAGGTGATACCGAGTGTGAACCCAACCTCATGATGTTGCCCAAATACCTCAGCGTGAAAGCTGTTCCAAAAAAGCTGAAACCTGGAAGGAGCGGCTACCTGGTTGTTACTCTTGATAGCCGTATGCTTGACCATCGCATGGGACTGACCCAAAATATGGTATATGCAAGCAGTTTCAGAGGTGAAAAGGTATCTAAAAGCAATGCCATTCCCGTTTCGGTCGTACTTTTTGACACCACATCTGTTGTCAGTTCCGCCAATGCACCATCAATTCAACTAAGTACCAACCAACTGATTCTGCCGGCAATAAAGAAGAAGAAAACCAAAGGGGAGTTGACCATCTCAAACACAGGCAAATCAAACCTCAAGATACGCTCAATACAGACATTCCACCCTGCAGTAAACGTAGAACTGCCCAAGACAGACCTCTCGCCAGGCGAGACTATAACACTCAAGGTAGCTGTTGTAAAGAAGTATCTTGATGTCTCGAGCGCCAGCCATCGCATTCTTATGATTACCAACGACTATAAAAAACCTGTAGTCCTGATAACAGTAAAAAACGAATCCAAATAACACTCCTCCGTTATGCATCACCCTGAAAATGACGAAACATATCAAGGTCTTAAAGTAGAGACCAGCCCAACCAACCCTGGAGTGATAAACCCCTACCTCGCCGTTCGTCCACGAATTCGCAAACGGGAGCTCAGTGTTGACGAATATGTGGACGGCATCCTTCAGGGCAACGTAACTATTCTTTCACGCGCAGTGACACTGCTTGAAAGCACCCGCCCCGAGCATGAGGCCATGGCACAGCAGATTATAGAAAAATGCCTGCCACACTCTGGCAATTCCGTCAGGATAGGCATCAGTGGCGTACCTGGGGCTGGCAAGAGCACTTCGATAGACGAGTTTGGCATTCACGTTCTCAATACACGTGGAGGCAAATTGGCAGTGCTCGCAATTGACCCTACGTCCGAACGCACCAAAGGCTCTATCCTTGGCGACAAGACACGCATGGAGAAACTGGCCGTACACCCCAAGTCGTTTATACGTCCCAGCCCGAGCAGCGGTTCCTTGGGCGGTGTTGCACGCAAAACGCGAGAAACGATAGTTCTCTGCGAAGCGGCTGGCTACAACACTATCTTTATTGAAACCGTTGGTGTAGGTCAAAGCGAGACGGCGTGCCACTCCATGGTAGACTTCTTTCTGCTCATTCAGGTAGCAGGTACAGGCGATGAACTGCAGGGCATAAAGCGTGGCATTATGGAAATGGCCGACGGCATAGCCATAAACAAATGTGACGGAGACAACGTGGAACGCTGCAAAGTGGCCGCTGGCTACTATGCAAACGCCCTACAACTGTTTCCTGTGCCCGAGAGCGGAATTGTGCCAAAGGTACTCACCTACTCTGGTTTCTATGGGTACGGCATCAGAGAACTGTGGGATTATATATACGAATACATCAACCATGTGAAGCAAAACGGATACTTCACCAGACGGCGTCAGCAGCAGAATATGTATTGGATGTATGAAACCATTGACGAGCGTCTGCGCAATGGGTTCTATCAAGATCCAGATATCAGCACCATGCTTCATCAGGCGGAGACAAACATAGAAAATGGCAGACAAACCTCGTTTGTCGCAGCCCAGTCGCTCCTTGAGTTCTACTTCAACAAGCTCAAAAACAATATGAGGTAAGTTCGCCAATAACTGTGCCTTGTGTAACAGAACATCTCAGGCAAACAATAAAAAGACTGTTCACCGAGCATTCAATGTTTTACAGAAATGCTGGTGAACAGTCTTTACTTTACAACGCTCCGCAAACAACAGCGGAACAGATATTGGCAATCAATCTTAGAGCAAACCAGCCCATTGGACTTGATGTTCTAATTACAAAGGATAATTCTCAAAGTCATATAGCACGGTCGACAGATAACGCTCACCTGTGTCTGGCAATATGGCGACAATCGTTTTTCCTGCATTTTCCGGACGTTGGGCTAACTTGCGCGCTGCAGCAACCGATGCACCAGAAGAAATGCCCACAAGCAAGCCCTCTGTTGCGGCAAGTTGGCGACTCGTCAGTATGGCATCATCATTGTCAATAGTAATTACCTCGTCAACCACTGCGCTGTTATAGGTCTTGGGTACAAATCCAGCTCCGATACCCTGTATCTTATGTGCGCCAGGCTTGCCCCCAGAAAGAACTGGCGATGTGGCAGGTTCTGCGGCAACCACCTTTATATTAGGGTTAAGTTCCTTTAGTTTCAGACCTGCACCACTGACAGTTCCGCCAGTACCTACACCACCTACGAGAATATCCACCTTGCCGTCTGTGTCACGCCAAATTTCCTCGCCCGTGGTATTATAGTGCGCCTTAGGGTTGGCAGGATTCTCAAACTGCTGCAGTATAACAGCACCAGGTATCTCCTCCTTAAGTTCATTGGCACGTGCAATGGCCCCCTTCATGCCGTCTTTACCAGGTGTCAACTCTACCTTGGCACCATACGCCTTAACAAGATTACGACGTTCCACTGACATTGTGTCGGGCATAGTGAGAATAAGCTTGTAGCCTCTCACGGCACTCACAAAAGCCAAGCCAACTCCAGTATTGCCTGAGGTGGGTTCGATTATTGTCGCACCTGGAGCAAGAATGCCCGCCTTCTCGGCCTCGTTTATCATATTTAGGGCAACTCTGTCCTTCACACTTCCTGCCGGATTGAAATACTCTAATTTACCCACAATTGTGGCTTTTACATCTTTTTGCGTAGCACTATAAGCTGCCAGTTCAAGTAACGGAGTACCACCTACGAGTTCAGTAAGTTTCTTTGCTATCTTTGCCATAATGATAATAATTTAAAAACTCTTGTTTGGTTTAAATAATGGAATTGTAAAGTTATGAAATTTTTTCAAAAGCCTGTTCAAGATCTGCAATAATGTCATCAATGTGTTCCACACCGACCGACAGACGAACCGTAGTCGGGGTGATGTGTTGCTGTGCCAACTCTTCCGGACTTAATTGAGAATGGGTTGTGGTGTAAGGGTGTATCACCAGACTCTTAACATCAGCCACATTAGCAAGCAGAGAGAATATCTTCAGCGAATCTATGAATTTCCAAGCGTCATCCTGGGTGCCGGCAATCTCAAATGTAAAAATTGAAGCACCTCCTTTCGGAAAATACTTATTGTATAATGCATGATCTGGATGATTCGACAGCGAAGGGTGTGAAACGCTTCTAACTTTAGGATGTTTTGAAAGGTATGCAACCACTTTTAATGCATTTTCCACATGCCGCTCTATACGCAACGGGAGAGATTCAACGCCCTGCAGCAGAATCCAAGCATTAAACGGACTGATGGTAGCGCCAGTGTCACGCAACAAGACGGCACGAATACGGGTAACAAAAGCTGCGGCTCCTGCCACGTCAGCAAATACCGCACCATGATATGACGGATCTGGCTTTGCCAGAGTGGGATATTTGTCTGCGTTTGCCTTGAAGTCGAAGTTGCCACCGTCTACAATCACTCCACCAAGACTTGAACCGTGTCCCCCTATGAATTTCGTTGCCGAATGAACAACAATATCTGCACCATGTTCTATGGGACGCACCAAGATCGGAGCGAACGTATTGTCCACTATAAGCAGCGTATTGTGGCGATGAGCAATCTCCGCTATAGCGTCAATGTCCGCAACGTCAGAGTTGGGATTTCCTAAGGTCTCAATATACACAGCCTTAGTGTTGGGCCTGATTGCCGCTTCCACTGCCTTCAAGTCTCTCGGGTCAACAATATCATACTCCACGCCCTGTGAAGAGAGCGTATGGGTTATCAAATTGTAAGTACCACCATAAAGGTTGTCTGCCGCCACAATATGATCACCATTGGTTGCCACGTTCTGCAGAGCATATGTTATCGCCGCAGCCCCTGAAGCAACAGCCAGTCCTGCCACACCGCCTTCAAGAGCAGCTATACGATCTTCAAATACAGCTTGAGTAGAGTTTGTAAGACGTCCATAGATATTACCTGCATCACGAAGACCAAAACGGTCTGAGGCATGCTTAGAATTGTGAAACACATAAGATGTCGTCTGATAGATTGGCACTGCACGTGCGTCAGATGTGGGGTCTGCAGTTTCCTGTCCTACATGAAGTGCAAGAGTCTCAAGATGAAATTTTCTTTCTGTCATAGTTGTATATATTTTTTGTTTGTAATCGTATTATCGTTTTTTTCTGCTGCAAAGGTATAACACCTCAAAATTACGTGCAAGTTCCTTTGAAACATTGGAAAATATTCTTATTTTCGCATCTACTTACAGAATATTATTCTAAAACAGAAACAATATGGGACTAAAAACAGAATCATATAAACCAGACGACAAAGACGCCCTGTTGCTTCGCGCCCTGCAACAAAATGCTCGGTTGACTAACAAAGAGCTTGCCGCAAAGGTACACCTTTCCACCACTCCGACTTTTGAACGCGTACGCCGTCTTGAGCAACTTGGCTTTATAAAACAGTACGCCACCATTCTTGATGCTGGAAAACTCAACAAGGGCTTCGCAGTGTTCTGCAGCATAAAACTGAAGACGATCAACAGCGAAAAAGCACATGAGTTTACAGAACTAATCAACAGCGTTCCAGAAGTGACCGAATGCTACAACATCTCTGGAAAGTTTGACTACTTGCTGCGCATACAGTCACCCGACATGAAACACTATCAGCAATTCCTTCTGAACGTACTCGGCCACTTCGAAAATATTGCAAACCTTGAGAGCACCTTTGTAATGGAAGAAATTAAACACCAATACAGCGTTAGCATTTAGGCAAGGCAAGAGCATTCGCTACAAGAATGACACAGACGTTTGTTTGCGCAGACAGCAGGACGAAAGCACACAATCTTGAAAGTTACTGCCGAAATCGACTTAATTATTGTTAATGCCACTCTTTATAATTATATTTGTTTGTATCTTCGCAACATTATGAAATATTCCGTAATAATTCCTGTCTACAACCGACCCGACGAAGTCAAGGAACTTCTGGAAAGCATTGTCGGGCAGAGACGAACAACCGATGACATAGAAGTTATTGTGGTGGAGGACGGTTCTTCTATCCCATGTGAGGACATTACAAAACAATACACTACAAAGCTCAACATAAAATACTACACCAAGCCCAATTCAGGACCAGGGCCGACCCGCAACTATGCGGCAGACAGAGCCAATGGTGACTACCTAATAATATTAGACTCCGACACCGTTCTGCCACCTGACTTTTTTTCAGCCATTGACAAGGAACTGGCAACCAAAGACTCGGACGCATTCGGAGGCCCAGACAGGGCACACAAAGACTTCAGCCCCATACAGAAAGCCATCAACTACGGAATGACATCATTCTTTACCACTGGTGGCATCAGAGGTGGAAAGAAGAAGATGGACAAGTTCTACCCCCGTTCTTTCAACATGGGTGTCAAGCGCACTGCCTATCAGGCTCTGGGAGGATTTGGCGAGATGAGGTTTGGCGAAGATATTGATCTGAGCATTCGCATCTTCAAGAACAACTATGATTGCCGTCTGTTTCCAGATGCTTGGGTCTGGCACAAACGACGCACGAACTTCAGAAAATTCTTCAAGCAGGTCCACAACTCTGGCATTGCACGCATTCACCTGGAGAAGCGGCACCCCGGAAGCATGAAACTTGTACACATGCTCCCAGCATTCTTCACCATTGGCGTAACAGCACTACTAATCAGCGAGATCTGGTGCAAATGGAGCATTCTGCCTCTCATCGCCTATGCCCTGCTGATAATGCTTGATGCAAGCATAAAAGAACATAGCCTCAAAGTCGGCGCATTGGCCGTCATCGCATCTTATGTTCAACTACTGGGTTACGGAACAGGATTTCTGCGCGCATTTTGGAAACGAATGATTCTCCGAAAAGGCGAATTCAGTGCCTACAACAAAACGTTCTATAAATAGCCGACCCACAACAAACATGGCATGACAGGCCGAAAACAAGAACATCCCACGATTCAGACTCCAACTATGAAGAAAGGTATCAACAGCTGGTGTGAAGAAAGCCGCCCACGGGAAAAACTACTTAGATTTGGAGCCGAGCACCTTGAAGTGCCCGAACTGATGGCCATCCTAATTGGTTCAGGTTCGACAGACCAGGATGCAGTAAGTCTCATGAAGCAAATATATCACTCCTACGGTAACAACCTGAGTGCACTGTCACATATAACATTCGAAGAACTGACGGCATTCAAGGGCATTGGACAGGCAAAGGCCGTCACTATCATGGCTGCCCTTGAACTTGCACGTCGCCGAATGGAAGCAACCGTTGACAAAAAACAGAAATTTACCACCCCTTTAGACATCTTCAGATTCTTCAACTCTAAGATGTGCAACAAAGACACAGAAGTGTTTTGGGTTTTGTTGCTTGACAACCATCTACAACGCCTCGATGACCGATGCATAAGCATGGGCGATGTCAAAGGTACCGTAGTTGAGCCGCGCATGGTATTCAACTATGTCGTAACCAAACAAGCCACAGCCTTTGCCGTGGCACACAATCACCCAAGCGGCATCTCAAACCCAAGCGAAGAAGACAAACGGCTTACATTACGAATCAAAAAAGTATCTTCCGAACTCGGAGTGAGATTTCTTGACCACATCATAATCTGCAACGGCTCCAATGACTATTTCAGCTTCTCGGAACAGGGGCTTTTATAACACTGCTAACAACACAACAATATGGACAACACATCATTAAACGTAGAAGAAAACATCGTCAAAGTACTAAAAACAGTATATGACCCTGAAATACCTGCCAATATCTATGACCTCGGACTAATATACAAGATTGACTTCAATCCCAAAGACGGCTCGCTTGACATTGATATGACACTCACTGCCCCAGGGTGCCCTTTGGCCGACTATATCATTGAAGATGTCAGACAAAAGGTTCTTGGTGTGGAGGAAGTAAAAACCGCACAGATAAATCTTGTCTTTGAACCAGAATGGAACCAAGACATGATGAGCGAAGAAGCCAAAGCAGACTTGGGCTTCATTTGACAGTATTCATTATTACAAACACCTCACAAAGCAAGCCTGCAATCGTACCGCAAAGCCATCTGGCACCAACTCGCAACAAAAAAATATGCAGACAAACGTAAAGAAAACATTCTTCATCTCTGATGCCCATTTGGGGTCTTGGGCCATAGCCGACAACCGCCAGCAAGAGCTGCGGCTTGTACATTTCCTTGATTCAATCAAAGACGAAGCTTCGGCCATATATATGCTTGGTGACATGTTTGACTTCTGGCACGAATACAGATATGCCGTACCCAAGGGATTTACACGCTTTCTCGGCAAACTCAGCGAGCTGACCGACAAAGGGATAGACATCCACTTCATTACTGGGAACCACGACCTGTGGATGAAGGACTACCTGCACAATGAGTGTGGCGTTACAATCCATCAGGAAAAAATTATCAAGCTCTCACTGAACGACAAGTGCTTCTATCTGTCACACGGAGATGCCTTAAATCACAAAGACTATAGTTACCTCGTCTTACGCTTCATCTTCCGTAACAAGATATGCCAAAAACTTTTCGCTTCGCTCCACCCACGCTGGGGGCTTAAATGGGGCTACCTTTGGGCAAGGCACAGCCGCCGCAAACACATCAAGAATGAGGGATTCTACATTCCAGAAGACAAAGACAACACTCTTGCATTCGTCCGCCAATTTGCACAACAGCATCCCGACACCGACTACTTTATCATCGGACACCGCCACATCGACCAGCAGAACTCGTTGCCAAACGGTGGAAAATTCATAATCCTTGGCGACTGGATTACAAAGTTCACCGTTGCCTCATTCGATGGAAACGAGCTCTACATCTACCATTACAAATAAATAGGATAAAGGAGAGCCACCTGCCACTATATCTCTAATAGAAGCATTGGCTTCAACATTCCCTTAATCTTAAAACCTCTTTTTTATGCATGGGACAAACAAAAAACTAACAATCATTGCCGTTTTCGCAATCATACTGGCAACATTTCCTATTGCCTCTGTTTCACAGTCATACAAATCCCTTTGGAAAAAGGTTGACAAAGCATGTTCGCAAGACTTGCCAAAGAGCGCACTGCGTCACCTCGACGACATTGTGACTCTCTCAAAAAAAGAAAACAACAGCGCCCAACTGCTTAAGGCCCTTGTCACCCGCATGTCCATTGCCAATGACATATCTGAAGACAGTGCAAAAGCAATGCTGCCAATGATTGAGACAGTAGCAGGCACACAGACCTCCGACACTGACAAAAGCCTTTGGAACATGACTCTTGGGTGGCTCTACGCACAACAAGACATAAAGTCGTCACCACAAAGCAGGCAGAAAGCCATAGCAGCATTCTCCAAGGCGACAGACAACCCCGACAAGTTGGCGGCTACAAGCAGCCAGCTCTACATACCGGTTCTTCATAAAGGAAGTGACAGCCGCTATTATAACCACGACATGCTTAGCATTGTGTTCCCGTTCGTCGCACAACAGTTGCGTAACATGCACACACCACTGACCGACAGCCTAAGCCGTATGGTTATGGCCAAAGAAATAAGGCATTACCAGTCAAGAGGCAATCGTTACGCCACACTGCTTGCCAAAATAGACTCGACGGATATCACGGCATCTGCCAATACCGACATCTATAAAACACTTATCGCTGAGTTTCAAGACATTCCGCTCATCAGCGAAGTCTATGCAAGGCTCGCCAACATATCAAACGACAGCATCGCCTACAAGATGGCCTGCGAAGCTCTTGAGAAATACCCCAACTCCATTGCAGCAAACAGTCTGAAGAACACACTGACACGCATTACACTGCCAACGATTTCCTGCAACGGCGAACAAGGTCATGTCTATCCGGGTGAAGAAATGAAGCTCCCCATCTCACACCGAAACATCACTACAGCCACACTGACATACACAAGGCTTAACTTTCAAGCTACCGACAACAAACTCAACAACCTGACTGCAAAAGATTACGAAAGACTCTCGCATACCCCTGACGCCCATTTCAACCTCACATTCAACAACAAAACTCCATACGGATTTTCTACCGACACTACACACATCGTCTTCCCAAAAAGCGGGATATACCTCATAAAGTTGCAAAGCCCAGACACAGAGACCGCATTTCAAATCATGTACGTGTCTACCCTTTCTGTTATGCAGCTTCCTCTGCCAGACCGCAAGACAAGAATTTGCGTTATGGACGGACGCAACGGCAAGCCCATGTCCAACGCAAAAATAAGCATCAAGACCTTTGCAGGTGAAACTTCGTCATGGCAGGATTACGTCACCAACGACAACGGAGAACTGACGGTGTCCTCCCCCGGAAATCATTTTGCCGAAATCTACGCTTCAACAACGACAGACAACTCCCTACCAGCCCAACCTCTCACAAGGAGTTACGACTACAGATGGGACTTCAAAGACTCATACAAACAAGCCAACATCTACACCGACAGAGCCATCTACCGTCCTGGACAGACAGTGAAAGTTGGTGGATTCGCTTACCAGAAAAACGGAGACTCCACACGCACGCTGAACCACATGCCCATTAATCTGGAACTCTATAACACAAACAACAAGCTCATTGAAAGCACCCTGCTCACAACCGATGACTTTGGCGCTTTCGGAACAGACTTCATACTACCCAAAGAATGTCTTAACGGCACCTTTCATATCAGATGCAACAATGGCGGCACGTCATTCCGCGTGGAAGAATATAAAAGACCAACATTCCAAATTACAGTCCAGCAGCCAACCGTTGCCTACACTTTAGGCGACACCATTAATTTGCTTGGCGAAATAACCGCCATCACAGGACAGCCTTTGGCCGGCATGACGGTATGTTGCTCCACCATCCGCAACAGGAGCCTTTGGTTCCGCCAGCAAGACTACGAAAGCCCCATAACCAAGTGTGACACCATTGAAACCGACAAAGACGGAAAGTTTATATTACCAGTAGCACTGTCCTGCCCAGATGAAAGCGGTGCAGAACTCCGGCGCATGTTCTTTACTTATACTGTCAACTTCAAGGCAACTGCCAACGACGGCGAAACACAGGAAAACACCATGCGAATCTTTGCAGGCAACACAAAAGCATGGATTGACACCAATATGCCTGAGACAATATGCAAAGAGCATCTTCCTGATATCATCGCAACCCTAAGCAACTCCATGGGCAAAGCTGTTGAGGGGAAAGGCGTTGCCGTAATCAAACAAGGGGCAGACACGATACGTTGCCACCGTTTCAATTTTAACCGGAAAGGGCAATTTGGCTTTCTCAAATCACTGTATTCTGGTGAATACACTATCATCATTTCACCCGAAGGTGAAACAGACCGCAAACTATTCTACGAAAAAACATTTACACTTCTGTCGCTCAATGACAGCAAGACCTCTGGCAACAACCCGCTACAGATATGGAATAGCGACAACAAATTCAAGAACAACAACAATACAGTTCACATCGTTGTGGCAACCCCACTTCACGACACCTGGCTGCGTTACGACCTAATGGCAAACAACAAGGTTGTAGAGAGCAAACTGCTACACCTCAGCGACACAATACTTCACTTTACCTACAACTACTCTGAAGCCTATGGCAACGGCATACATGCTCAATTCGCTATTCTTGACAAAGGCACACTTCATCGAAAGTCCGTAGTCATAACAAAGCCAACACCTGACAAGTCCCTAAACATCAGATGGAGTACATTCCGAAACAAGCTTACGCCAGGAGCAGAGGAAACATGGACTATGCATCTAACCAAAGACTCTGTGCCAGTAAAGGCTTCGATACTTGCTACCATGTATGACGCCTCGCTAAACAAGTTTGGAAAACATTCACTGTTTTTTGGCATCAACTACAACCGCACCATACCCACATTGCGCTGGACACAAAACCTATCAGGAGATTTCGTACTGCACACAACAAAAAAAACAAATCCACTGCAGGAAAGGAGACTTGACTTCTCTGTTCCCGACCCTAACATCTTCTATCAATACAGTTCATTCTTTACCCACAAACTGGCCATGCGAACACTGTCGGCAAAAGGCAAAAACGACATGCTATGCATGGTGGCGGCAAACAATGCAGAAGCTCCAGTCTTTGCTTCTACCGAAGAGGCATGCACTGACAGCCAAAGCGACACGCCCTGCGAAGACGAAGCGTTTGACCATATAAAACTACGCACCGATTTCAATGAGACGGCATTCTTCTGCCCATCATTGAAAACTGACGAGCATGGCAATGCACGCATAGAATTCAAACTTCCCGAAAGTGTCACCTCTTGGAACTTTCATGCAATTGCCCACACAACGGGTCTTGACTATGCCATGACAGACACTACCATAATAGCAGAGAAACCTTTTGCACTCCATACAAATGTTCCGCGCTTTCTGCGCAGTTCAGACCAAACCGTCATCTCGGTCAACATTACCAACAACACGGGAGAAAAGCTAACGGGCAAGATGCGTCTCAACCTCACCGATGCACAAACAGGAAAGCAACTAACACAATCCATACAAGCTTTCTCCGTATCACCATACCAAAGCATTGTGGCAAACTTCCCTGTTTCCGTTCCTGACAGTGTTTCTCTGACTATCTGCAATGTTGCGGGCATAAGCCACGACTTCACCGATACCGAACAACAATATATTCCCATATTACCTGACCGTCACCGACAGATTACCACTGTGCCATTTACCCTCAGCGATTCATCAAGCCACACCGTTCCACTTAAAGGATTAAACTGCGACAGCAAGGCAAAGAACGCTTCACTGACTTTTGAGTACATTGCAAATCCGATATGGACAGTGCTGACTGCAATGCCGTCAACCGTAAGCCACAATGCACCATGCGCCACTACTCTGGCCACAAACTATGCAGCCCTCACAATGACACACTCTATACTGAACCGCTACCCACAAATTAGAACATTCATCCGTTCATGGCAATCTGCCGAGATGCCTGGCAACACTCCGCTTACAGCTCTGGAGAACAACGACGAACTTAAAAACATCATTCTCAGCGAAAGCCCATGGGAACGGGATGCATTCAACGAGCGTCAACGCCTTAATGCACTGACACAGAGTGACGAGATACTAAATCTTAAAGAAATATCCATGCTCGACAAGCTCAAGGAACTGCAATCACCTGACGGCGGGTGGCAATGGTTTCCTGGCATGCCGTCAAACTTTAAACTCACCCTTCAGATAACAGAAACACTGATGCGCTCAAAAAGCACCGGAGATACCTGTAACCACAAGTTGTTGGCTATGACAGACAAGGCAGTGGCATACCTTGAACACAAGGCAAAGGAAATCGTTAAGGACTTGAAGAAGAACGAGACAACAGTATTGCCACCCTCATGTATAGAATATCTGTATGTCATGGTGCTGGCAAACAATACCGACAACAGTGAATGCAAATATCTGCTCAATCACCTGAAGAGATATTCCGCACACTATAATATCTACCACAAATCCCTCGCCGCCTGCATACTCGAGGCAACAGACCATCACAAAGAGGCCCTGTCCTTGGTGCGCAGTCTAATGGAATACACCGTATATTCTTCGTTAACCGGAAGATATTTCGACAGTCAAAAAGCCCCTTCCTCATGGAACATGTATCGAATACCAACACAACTCAAAGCTTTAGAAGCTATTCAGCAAACCTGTCCTGACAGTACAAGGCTTACCAACCAGATGAAACAGTGGCTGCTGCTTGGCAAACATGCCCAAACATGGGCAAACTCGCTTGATGCTGTCCGCACAATCCAAATGCTGTCTGACACATGGTCTATTGACACCACCCTCACCTTGCCTGCAACAATAACACTGACAACAGAAAAAGGGAAAAAACTCAACATATATGATTTTGTAACAAACAACACGCTTGCTCCATTAGGCTATGTCAAGGCTAACATTCCCGCAAATAAAATCCCAGGGAAACCCATTTCTATATCGCTTCAACAGGCTACAGGCCACACCAGTTATGGCGCCGTATACTCTGCCTCGATGTTACCCGCATCGCAAATAAAGGCTACCGGCTCCGATCTGACACTAAGCATGAAACTATATAAGGAAACGCAAGGTGGTGTCTGGGCAGAAGCAGATACCCACACCATGTTTCACAAAGGTGACCGCATAAAGGCATCTTACACAATAGAAGCATCACGTGACCTTGACTTCGTCAGCCTCAAAACGCCACGGGCAGCCTGCATGGAACCTGTGTCCGTAGCTTCGGGCTACGTAAACGGCTATTATAAATCTGTGGAAGACGCCTCTACAACATATTTCCATGATAAACTGGCCAAGGGTACTCATTTGGTAGAGGAAATCTACCATATCGACCGTCTGGGAGTGTTCTCTACAGCTCCGGCACAAGTACAATGCCTGTATGCACCGGAATTTATCTCCATTGCACCCGCAATTACAATCCATGTCAAATAAACTCCTTACGTTGGTTATCACGGCATCGCTCTGGCTGGCGGCAAATGCGCAACACACCGAAATTAGGGCACAGCACAATTTGGCAAAATGGCATATCACCTCGGCAAACTACAGCGGCATCATTCGCATCGACACCAATCTCTATGCACTGGTTGATGACAAAAGCCACACAGAGGGCTTCCGCTTGTTCCATATAGATACAGACCCCAACACTGGCAACATCACACATGTTGACACCAGTGACCTGATACACCCTTCCCACCCAGACAGTCTCTCGTCGCGTGCAGATTGTGAAGACATAGTATATGTACCACAGAGCAACACCGTGTTCATCACACATGAACACACTGCAAGAGTTAAGGAGTATACCTTGCAAGGCGAACTTACCGGCAGAGAACTTCATATTCCTGAAAGCATCAGCCTCGACAAGCAGCAAATAAACGGAGGATTTGAAGCCCTTGCCTACAATACCACAACCGGCACATTCTGGCTTACAACAGAAAACAAGCTTAAAACAGACACTCTTGTCACAGACATTGACGGTAACATGCGCCAACCGCTCCGACTAACAAGTTTCAACCACAATCTTGAGCCTATGGGACTGAAACTTTATCTGATGGAACAGGCACAACTGCCCACAAATGTAAAGTATTATACACACGGAGTGCCAGCCATGACTGCCATGCCAGATGGCCGGCTGATTGTGATGGAACGCGAACTGTCTATACCTGCACGCTATTTGGGAGGCAGAAGCCTTATACGCATTTTCGTTGTCAACCCAGCAGACACACCCTCTCCTCTGACACCACTGCCCAAACAGGAATTGGCATCATTTACCACTAAAATCCGAGTCATCGCCCCCAACTACGCCAACTACGAGGGAATGTGTCTTGGCCCTACACTGACAGACGGCCGCCAGACACTTATTCTCGTAAATGATTCCCAAGCAGGGGCAGGCAACTCACTCTACAGACTTAAGGACTACCTGAAAATTCTTGTCCTGCCAAAGAACTTTTAAACCCAATTCCGACACCAAGACATGCCCATGTTCATTTTGTCTGGCATTTACTGAAGAAATCTTGGCATTTAGGCTCGTTTGCATTAACTTTGCACACAATTGAGTAAAAGAACGTCTTAACCCATTTCCATGACTGATAATCAGAATACACCAGCCGGCCAGCAACAGCCGAAACCAAACGGGCACCCCACGCCCAAGCAGAAGAAATATCCACTGTGGAAAAATGTTTTGGCAATGATTATCCTGATAGCCTTGCTGGTTGCAGGAGGTTATTGGGCATCCGTCATCTACACACGCCACGGTGAGGAAATAACAATACCTAATCTGTGTGGCCTCACCGCAGAGCAAGCAGCAGACAGACTCAACGCACTTGGGTTGGTTGGCGAAGTGCGCGACTCGGTATACAACAGGTCTTTTGCCAATGGTCTGATATGCGCCCAATCTATTGACGCTGGCAACAAGGTTAAACAGGGGCGGACAATATATCTCACGCTAAATTCTGACAAGGCAGACTGCCTGACCCTGCCAGACATTGCCGACAACAGTTCCTACAGGGAGGCGACTGCCAGACTGGTAGCCCTCGGATTTACACTTACCGCACCCGAATACGTTGACGGTGAGAAAGACTGGGTTTACGCCGTGAAGAGCAACGGATACACCATCCCGGCTGGAACCAAGGTTGAACTAACCAGCCCCGTGACACTTGTGGTAGGCAAAGGCTACTACAACGGAGAGGAAGAGGTGATGCAGTCATACGACACCGACTCCCTAAGCATAAGCGACGATATTCTCGAACTGTTCTGACAAGCTTCCTTGCAATACGTACAACCACACATCCAATGACAACACTACAAGACAACATAGAGAACCTTGCAGAAGAAAGCACTGTATGTGATGCAGATTCAGAGCTCTCGCTCTATGAGCACTTCCGCATTACAGCCGACAAGGGACAAAGCCTTCTCAGAGTCGACAAGTTCCTGCTCGAACATCTGCAGAACATCTCGCGCAACCGCATTCAAAAGGCAGCAGAAGCTGGCTTCATACATGTCAACGAACGGCCAGTCAAGAGCAATTACAGGGTAAAGCCACATGATGTTGTGAGTGTGATGCTTGACCGTCCGCGTTACGAGACAACCATAGAGGCAGAAGACATTCCGCTTGACGTGATCTATGAAGACCGAGAACTGATGGTCGTTAACAAGCCCGCAGGACTTGTGGTACACCCAGGCTGTGGCAACTACACAGGCACCTTGGTCAACGCTCTTGCATGGCATCTGAAAGATGACAAGGAGTTTGATGCCAACGACCCCGAAGTTGGACTTGTACACCGCATTGACAAGGACACTTCAGGACTGCTTGTCATAGCAAAGACCCCAGAGGCCAAGACAAAGCTCGGACTGCAGTTCTTCAACAAGACAACCTCACGCCTTTACAACGCACTTGTATGGGGAGATTTCGACAAAATGGAAGGAACAATCATCGGCAACATCGGCCGTGACCCCAAAGATCGGCTTAGAATGGCTGTCTTCGAGCCCAATTCAGACATAGGCAAAAGCGCCGTTACCCACTGGAAAGTGCTGAGACGCTATCGCTATACCACACTCGTTGAATGTAGGCTTGAAACAGGACGCACACACCAGATACGGGCCCACATGAAACACATCGGGCATCCCCTGTTCGACGATGCGAGATATGGCGGAAACCAGATACTGCGCGGCACCACACAGAGTTCCTACACACAGTTCGTCAGGAAGTGCTTTGAAGCATGTCCCCGACAAGCCCTTCATGCCAGAACCCTCGGCTTCACACACCCTACAACAGGACAGCACATGGACTTCGACTCACCATGGGCTGATGACTTTCAGAAACTAATAGACCTGTGGGAGGAGTTTACACAGAAACAGACACAATAAAAGAAACAAACACATAACACACCATTTGCAAATGAAACGCATTATTGCTATTGTTGCCGGAGGAGACAGCTCCGAGCATGACGTATCCTTGCGCAGCGCACAAGGAATATATTCCTTTATAGATAAAGAAAGGTACGACTGCTTCATCATTGAATTGAGCGGACGAGAATGGCAAGCTGTATTGCCAGACGGAAGCCGAGCCGACATTGACCGCAACGACTTCTCGTTCTCCACACCACAAGGCAAAATCAAGCCAGACTTCGCCTACATCACCATACACGGCACACCAGGTGAAAACGGTGTTCTCCAAGGATATTTCGATTTGATAAAACTGCCATATTCTACAAGCGGAGTTCTTGTAGAAGCCATGACGTTCAACAAATTCACACTCAACAATTACCTCAAGTCGTGGGGTGTGAAAGTGGCCGACAGCATATTGCTGCGCAAAGGCCAGTCTTATAAGGACGAAGACATTGTCAATCGACTCGGACTGCCATGTTTCGTGAAACCTAACGATGACGGCAGCAGCTTTGGTGTGTCAAAAGTCAAGACACTTGAAGAACTGCGTCCAGCTATCAACAAGGCTTTCGGCGAAGACAACGAAGTGATGATAGAATCACTGCTTGAAGGAACCGAGATAACCTGCGGATGTTATAAAACAAGAGACAAGTCATGCGTGTTCCCCATAACCGAAGTTGTCACGAGTCAGGAATTCTTCGACTACGATGCAAAATACAATGGCAAGGTAGATGAAATTACACCTGCCCGCATTGCTCCTGAAACAGCAGAACGCGTAAGCAAGCTGACATCCTCCATCTACGACATACTCGGCTGTAACGGCATCATACGAATAGACTATATCCTTAGCGGAGAGAAAGGAAACGAGACCATCAACATGCTTGAAATCAACACAACACCAGGCATGACAACCACAAGCTTTATTCCACAACAGATCAGAGCGGCAGGCATGACTCCCGGCGACGTAATCGCCGATATTATTGAGAACGCTTTCCGAAACTGACACCCCACCACTCGGACTCACAAACCAAAAGGCAGGGAGAGAAACGCACCCACAACAGGGCACGTTCCTCTCCCTGCCTTTTTTTATTTTTATAAAGCACCTGTTGTTTGTTTTTAGGGATCAAAATAGCCCGCTATTATTCGCTAAAACGACAAGCAGCATCTGCTCTCCTAAAAATCAAAATACAACAAGTTCTAACGACCGAATTGGGTTAAAAATGTATATAGCCTCCTTTTTTCTGCACTTTTATTCCACATCTGTGCAACCTAAGGAATATACATGCTTTTTAACACTTTATTAACAGTGTTGCACTTTGTCACACAAAAATAATTTTGTTATTTTGTAAGCGAAACAAGAACAATGGTCTTGCCTAAAGAAATCATAAACCCACAACATTATATACAATGAATATACCAACAGAATTTGACGACATTCGTCCTTTTACTCCCGAAGAGTTGCCGGCAGTGCTTGACGAACTGATACAAGACCCAACATTCCGCCACGTTATAGGCATAGTGCTTCCACAACTGCCGTTTGAGGAATTTGCAAAAAAAGCCAAAAGCTGCAAGACCCCGCTTGACTTCCAGAAAGCTTTCTGCTATCCGTTTCTCAAGAAGCTGGCAGCCGAAAAAACCACAGGAGTAACAATGGACTGCAGTGCCATAAGCAAGTCTGGTAACTACACATTCATATCAAACCACCGTGACATTGTGCTTGACAGCGCATTCCTAAGCATGCTGCTTATAGACAACGACTTCGGGACAACCACAGAAATCGCCATCGGTGACAACCTCCTGATTTACCCTTGGATAGAGAAGCTGGTAAGGGTCAACAAGTCGTTTATCGTACATCGCGGACTAACCATTAAGCAGCAACTCAGCTCAAGCATACAGATAAGCGCATACATGCACTATGCCATACAGCAGAAAAAGGAGAACATCTGGATTGCGCAACGTCAAGGGCGTGCCAAAGACAGCAATGACGTTACACAGCGTTCCATCATCAAAATGTTCGGAATGTCTGGCGAGGGTACTCTTATAGAACGTCTGAAGCAACTAAATCTCGCCCCTACTGCCATTTCCTACGAGTACGACCCATGCGACTATCTCAAAGCAAAGGAATTCCAGCAGAAACGCGACAACCCTGACCACAAGAAAGCACCCAACGATGACCTTATCAACATGCAGACAGGTATCTTCGGATGGAAAGGCGAAATTGCCTACAAACCCGCACCCTGCCTTAACGCATGGCTTGATGCACTTGACCCCAACATGCCCAACAACGACATCTACGGCCTGCTCAAAGACAAAATTAACACCGAAATCCACAAGAACTACAAGCTATATCCGGGCAACTATGTGGCCGCCGACCTGATAAACGGCACCACTGACTGGGCCTCAAAGGGCATGTATACCCCACAGCAGAAAGAGGAGTTCGAGAAATACATACAACAGCGCGTTTCGCTCGTTGACCTGCCAAACCCCGACACCGACTATCTGCGACACACTATTCTGAGCATGTACGCCAACCCCTTGTTCAATCACTACAAGGCAATAGAGGGATAATCGGCACACATAACCATACCTTAGACTTTCGCCCATGCTTTTACACCAAAAAGCACGGGCGAAACGCTTGTTAACCCAACCCCGACAACACCAGACATAACCTCCACAAAACACAACTATTATCTATTATTCGTCGATTATCAGCATTATACGCTCAAAACGATAGAACAGTGGTAAGGTGGATTCTGTGTAGATACGAAAAGTGTGAGATTTAACGTATTTAACTTTCAATTACATCAGAAATCACATAGATACAGATTGGTTGAGGGTGTTTGAGTCGAATACATAATGTGAGAAAATGGAAACAAACAAGACCATGTAAGGGGATGGAGATTAGTAGTCATTCCACATGTTATTACCTCCATAATGGTTCCATCTCCCATCCCTGCGGAAAGCCGAGAGCTTTAAAGTCAATTTCAGGAAACCGAATGAACAACCATGTCAGTTTAGACTGCATATCATTATTGGGGGATATGACATTAAGAAAGTACTTAATGATGCAAAGATCAAAGTAAGCACGCATGGAATCTGTTGGCAGTGTTATCCATTCTCCTGCGGGACTATTGGGAATTGCTGGCTGAATAGCATTCTGCTTGTTCCATACTCTTGAATGATGGCCACAGGCATTTCGAGTAACAGCAATAACCGTAAGCCATGACTCAAACACATTTATAGGTAAACCAAAATGTTTTGCTATGCGTTTACGTATGCGATTTTGTTTGATGTTACGATAAATGGCATTAACATTTCCAATAGTAAGCAGTTCTCCTAAAATCCACGATGGTGGGTAAGGTTCTGAGTAGGTTCGCTTGTAATGGAGAATGAACTCTTCCTTGGATTTGCTGTACTCCTTGGATATAGCTCGCATTGTTTCATTAAATTTGGAACTATCCAAGAAATAAGAAGAGTCAGTAAGCCAAAAGGGATTGCCAGTTATATCTGCTGTTATTTGCATAACTGCACGTCTGATAGCAATTTCAATCTTTTCAATCTCATTGAACATGAGCAGTCTCAGTTTCTTGTCAAAGCGATAAAGCATCATTACCTTTTTGAATGTAGAACCTTCCTTGTACAAATGTGCTGTCTTGGGCATCTTCAACAAAGGATACATATAAGCAGACAATCTGTAATAACCAATATTGTCAAGGTACTGTATGGCTTTGTTTCTATCACAAATCAGTAAACCTCGTGATTCAAGCAGATTTACGAGATTTTCTGAAGATTCAAACCGTTTTGTAAAGGGGATGAGATTCGCCATGTTCAAATGTGTATAAACAAAAAACGCCTCGCACGATTTGAGCATTGTTAAGAGGCTTGGCGAGGAC
>OJNH01000394.1_pt1 | contig 39702 bp, 42 predicted proteins | sample 1597361 | NCBI WGS metagenome assembly OJNH01 (sample SAMEA2452136, study PRJEB22498) | human gut metagenome | biome: human feces; feature: human gut; material: feces | place: Australia | collected 2012
CTGCAATAAGGATTTTAACCATTTAAACAACCCCCAACAAATGTAATTATTAAAATACAACAATAGTATATCACAAAAATTATGTAAACACAATAAAATAAATGTAAAAAACAGGAAAAAATTTCGACAAATATCGACAATTCAATGCAAAAACACACCCTTTTACACCTCATTACACCGTTTTTAACAAATACTCCTAAAACCATAGTAGTATGAGCTCGGGAACTTTATATTAAAGTTTAAAAGGAGCTACAAAAGCAGATTGAATAAATACAAAAGCAAATAAGTAAGAAACTTTTAAATTTTGATATAAGGGGGAGACGAAAAAATGTGAAGATAAAATAGATGATAACGGATATTAAAAACAATTAATACTCCTTTTGAACTTATTGATATAAATAATAAGTTCCTAGAATGAGGGAGTATTTTGTATATATTAAGCAATAAAGAGGAGGCAATGTTAAAGGTAATTGTAAAAAATACAAGAGTTGATTATTTTAGAAAAAATAAAAATATTAAGAGATTTAAATTTATCTCTTGATATAATAAAAAAAATATTAGAATTATTGTAAAAAGAGATAATATGTAATAATTCATATTATCTCTTTCTCCTTCTTTCATTTTTTTTACAAAAAGACTTAAAATTAAAATACATTTTACAGATCAATACGACTGTCCTTACTTAAAATGTAATATATTTTATCTATTACTTGATTAGAAACATTATCTATATTTAAAATTTTTCTACTTTTTCCATATAATATGTAATTTGCATCCTCTTTATAGAGAATTATTAATTTCATAATTATATCTAGAGATGGTAAACACTCGTTGTTTTCATACTTTCCTATTGTCGTTCTATGAGTACCCACTACTTTCGAAACATATTCTTGTGAATAGTTTAATTTTTCTCTAGCAATTTTCAAACGTTCCCCTATAGTCATCATTATTCTCCTCCCTACTATTATTATAAATGAGAGTTATATTCTCCAAAAGAAGGAATTCACGTAATATGATTTTCATTTACGTAATTTGCTTCCTAATAAAATATATATTTTGTTATATTTTAAAAAAGGAGGTAAAAAAAATGAAAAAAATCTTATATTTAGTATCTGCATTTGTGTTTTCTGTCGCAAAATTTTCTGCAAATACACCATCTCAAATTGCACATTTTCAGCCTGAAGCTCCATCAAGATTAAAAAATAACAAATTATAGTGCTATTATTTTTCATTTAATTATTTTATACTATCATATAGTATAAAATAATTCTTTTTTTGGAGGATACAAAATGAATATAGCAATAATTGATGATGATTTATATTTTTTAAATAATTTTAAAAAAAAAGTAAAGCAGTATTCTAGAAATTTATTTAATAGTTCTATTGATATATTTACAAGCTGCTCTTCAATTTTTTTAAAGAAATATGATATTTATTTTTTGGATATAGACATGCCTTCATCAAATGGAATTGCTATAGCAAAAAAAATAAAGGATACAAATACGCTTGCCAAAATAATTTTTATTACTTCACATGTTGATTTAGTATTCAGTGCAATTACAATTCAACCTTTTTATTTTATTAGAAAAACTAATTTAGATAAAGATTTATCAATAGCGTTTGCATTGCTTGAAGATTGCTATACCAGAAAAGAATATTATAAATTTAAATATAATTCAGAAATAATAAATATTCTAGTTGATGATATTTTGTATTTAGAAACATCTGATCATCTAACAACCATTTATACCTGTTTAAATCAGTATCATATTTATAAATCATTAAAGGATATTCAAAAAGAAATACATTCTCAGAATTTAATTCAAATTAATAGAAAAACAATTATAAATATTTTACATGTTTCTTATGGCAAAAAAAACACCGTCATGTTAGATAACAAAAAGACATTTAAAATTAGCCGAACATTTATAAAAAGTTTTAACAATGCTTTTAATACTTTTATTTTTAAAGGAGTATAAACTATGTTATTTGAAATAATCAATGACTTTATTGAAAATTTTTTACTAAGTTATTTTGTAACTACATATCTAAAACAAGAAAATAAAAAATATATCATAATTATCACTGCAATCATTAATACAATAATTAGTGTAATTCTATCAACTTTGAATGTATACGGATTTACACAAACAGCGCTTATCCAAATTGTATTATGGTGTAATTTGTATTTCTTCCATAAAAATTTTTCTAGTCAAGATATTATGATTTCTTTATTTTTTAATATATTACTATTTATATCCGTTTACTTTTCAATTTTAACGTTCTCTCTATTATTAAAAACAACACCAAATAAAATTTTTCTTAATAACAATGTATTTACTATAGAAATAATTTTTTCAAAATTTATATTTTTTATTCTCTCATCCATATCTTTAAAAAAAAGACCTCTTTTATTATCAAAGACGGACAATTTAAAAATAAACTATTTTTTAATTTTTGAACTTTTTGTAATTCTTTTAATGGAATACTACTTTATGTCAAATGTTCTATATAGCAAAGAAAGCACTTCAGCAAACATAATATTTATTTGTTTCGTACTTTTATTTTTATCATTTTGTTTTATATTTAATCAAATGATTAATATGAATAATACATTATATAAAAATAAGTTAAAAAAACAAAGAGCAGAATATATAAATGAAAATTTAAAAAATATTAAATCAATAAAATACGAAATTGAAAATATTGAACATAGGATGAATTATATGCTTCAATCTATTGAATTTGATCTAGAAAATCAAAAACTTAATGACGCTATGTTAAAAATAAAATCTTATAAAAATTTAATCACAAATAATTCCCATGTAATAAATACTAATAATGAATTATTTGATTTTATGCTAAATTTAGAGATAGATTTCCTAGCTCATCAACATAAGCAACTAAAAATCTGTGCATTTACCTCGAAAAACCAATCATATAATGACTTAATACTTATCAATAAAATAATAACAATTTTAAAGTTAATTTGTCTGCACGCTAATGAGGTCGAATTATTTTTAATAGAAAATACATCGAAAATATTAGAAGTAAAATTTATAGTTTTAACATCCTCTTCAATTCAAAACAAAATAATTGAAAGTTTTCAAAATCAAAATGACTTAAAAATAGTTATACATCAACTAGAGAAATTACTAATTATAAAATATAATGAAAGTCTAGATTCTCATGATTTCTAATATTATTAATTTACTTATTAAAAAAAATATTATCAATAGTTCTGATAGAGACATTTATGAATACGGCTTATTTGTAATAATATTTAACTGTCTTGTAATTATGTCATTTTTATTTTTTAGTTTTTTGTTACATCATTTTGTCTTTTTTTTCTTGTTTATTTTATTTTGGACTCCATATCGTATTTTGGTAGGAGGTGCTCATTGTAGTACACCTTTTAGATGTTTGATCGTATCAGATATATGTTTTCTATTAGCAATATTGCTATACCATCTAGAGGCTTATTCTTACATTATTACAATGAATTTTTGTTTAATGATTTTTCAAATCAAATATTTAGATACCAATTTTTCTTTTTATAGCTTGTGGTTAATATTTTTTCTTTTACAGTTAGTTTTACCAATTAAATTTCTAAAAATATTAAATATTGCTTATCTATTAAATTCATTGTCTGTAACATATAAAATAATATTTAAAGATAAATTTATTATTTAAGAATATATATTTCTATTGTATATTTATGCATTAAAAAGGAGGTAATCAACATGCTTACTAATATTAAAAAAATATTTAATAAAATGATAGATGAAATAGATACTAGTTCTGCTATTTCTATTATTTCATCAATTATTGTTGTTTTAACATTTTTATTTACTGTCGTTAAAGGACAATTTGAAAAAGGTTACTCTGAAGGACTGTATATCAACAATATCACACTTTCGATATCAATTTCTTCCGCACTGATTCAAATATCAATTCCTTTTATAATTAGTATATTTTTTATAACTATCTTTGTAAAACAAACTAAAGATAATATTCCATCAAGCTTACTAGTATTTTTCATAAAGTTTCTTTATTGTTTTCAAATACTATTCGTTGTTTCAATAATTTATACTTGTTTTCTTGTATCCGAAGGTAACCAAGTTGCATTACTTTTAAGTTTAACTCCAATTATTATCGCTGCTATTATGTCTGGAATTGCTTTATATTTCATATATAAAAAAGAAAATACTTTTAGTAAAAAATTACATACTACTGCTGCAGTTGTAATTGAAATAATACATTTTGCTTGTTTTTTAATAGTTTTTGAAGATTTATCCTTTAGTTTATTACTTGCATATTTCACATTTATAATGTCTCTTATTCCCGTAACACAAATGTTTTTACGTAAAGATACAACTTTTAATAATAATGTAAATAATGGATCTTCTCGAATCAATGAATTTATAAAAAAAATAGATAGCCCAATATGTATGATAATTCTAACCATAATCATTTTTTACGTATTATTTGCTATTACTTTTGCTTTTGATCTAAGAAGTATAGGTACTAATATTTTAAAAGAGCAAGATTTATTTACAAAAATAGAATCAAATATCAATTACAATTCTAATTCCAATGCAGACGGTTATTTATTATTTGAAACAACTGATAAAAAATACGTTGCTATTGCTTACGTAAATGATACGTCAGATAATGAGATTAAAATTTTAAAAGGATACAAATTCATTGATATAGACAATCTTGAGGTAACTGAGCAAAAATTTAAAATAAATAATATCAATAAATAAAACAAAAAAACAATTAATATTATCGAATACATCATTTGTATCTTGTATCTCGACAGGATATTAATTAATAAACAATAACATATGTAAAAACATGAAATGTTCATTCTTAACTATTTGTATTAAAAATTTCCTATAAATATTAGAAAAATTATAATAAGATTTCTCAATATTTAAATATAAAAAAATTAATATTAATAAAATGGGTAATCAAATAATTTAGCTTTTTTCCCCCCCCCTAAATTATTTGGTTATCCATATTTTATTTTGTAAAAGAAAAGGCTGTACAATATCGTAAGTTTAATTTGTACAGCCTCTTTCAAAATAACTTGTTAATTTTCACAAAACCTATATTTTCAATATAGGAGCAATTTAATAAGTGAATTCTCTACTCAGCAAAAACTAGTTTTATTAATGAACTACAAATTTAAAAAATCATCTATTTTTTTCATTTTTTCATTAATATTTATTGCATCATCTTTTATTACTTTATATATATCCTGTATGTTTTGAATACCTATTTTATTTTTATCATCGTCTATTTCTTTTTGAATAGCATTTTTGCAATCATTAATATATTCTTGACAAGGTGCTAAAATATCACCGATTCTGATAAAATCATATCTAATTTTATCAAGATAGAAATGCACATCACTATCATTTTCCTTTGTAGTTTTATCTGGCTCATTATTACTATTTTTATCATATTGCTGGATTAAAATTCGAATTTTCCTTAAATCATAATCGCTATCTATTTTCGTTTTTCTTAGTGATCCACTACCATTTACATTAAAACATTTTATAAAATCATTAATATCTATACCTAACACTTTCATTGCAAATGCATCGGCAAATCCTTCATAATATAAATCCATTAAATCTTCTATATCTGTTTTAATACTATGAATTTGCTCAATATTTTGAGCTTCCTCACTTTCAAAATAAAGCATGTTAGAAATATTATCTAATATAATTCCCATCTCTTCCTTTATTGTTTTTATATTTTCTCCTTTCTCAATTTACTTGATACTTTATTCAAAATATTACCTTGATTTTCAATTAAAAAGTTCTTTATTTCATCTATAAAAAAGGGTTGCAAATAATCTTTATGATTCATATAAAAATTTACAGCATTTTTTTAACTATCTTATCTATAATAATTTCATTTTTTTCTAAAATAATGAATCCAAAACTATAAATTAGAAATATTTGCATAAAATCTATAACAATTAAAAATAATAGTCCTTATTTATAGATTCTTTAAATTATATATAAATGTGACTTATTAAATGATATAAAACTCATAAAAAAATATACGTGTATCTATTACTAATTAAATTTAATTTACATAATAAAGTTATTTGAATATTTATTATAAAATAAAAAAAGTTGTAATCACTTTAGTCAACTATTACAACTTTTTTTCATTTTATTTATATACAATAATATTTACCATTAATTAAAATGTCTTCTATTGAATACTATATCGTAAAGAAATCTAACAAAAGTTCTAAATTTACCTACATACATAACATTTCTATAATGATCAACACCAAGAAATCTATATAATTTTAGCATTTTTTTATGTATTTCATTTTTTCTTTTTTTTAATGCACTTATTTCTGTGATGTTAATTTGCTGTTTTACTCCATCAATTATATGTTCTTCTTGCATTCCTGATAATTCATCTATTTCCAAAATAATACTTTTAATTTCTAAATATTTTTTATAATTGCTAACTTGCAATATAGAACACTTTTTCCTTAATTCTAATAATTCATTTTCAAAGTTTTCAAAATTATCATCCTGTTGTGGATTATCAATAAATTCAGCATACGCATTTGGTAAATCTATAGTTAATAAATCACCAAATATTTGAGCTTTTAAATTTTCTTTATACTCTTTTTTATGCTGAAATCTACCAAACGTGTATGCAAGTACAGCCCCTAAAACTGCACAAAAGAGCTGTACCGTATTCGCATCAAAATTCATAGCTAATTAGAAATTAATACTCTCGATAATTTTTTCTACAACATTTGCATTACTAGATTTAAATTCAAAGTGCTCTAAAACTCCTTGTTTCCCATATTTTATTATTTCATCTGTCATCATTCCTTGAACAAAAGAAATTCCAATTGCTTTAATATTATCTGGAAAAACTATTATATTTTTTTCATTTTCTTTAATTTTCGGTTTTATTTGTTCATTGTATGTTGTATATCCATACTTGTTACCAGTAATTCTTGTAACAGTAGGTATAAAATTCAATTCAATTATATTCATCTATTTTTCCTCCTTAACCACATACATTAAATTATATGCTGTTCCATTTAAATTAAAAGTACTATTCGATAAACAAATTTCATCAGGTTTTTTAGAAAAATCATTTTTATAATTAAAGGCAATATTTTCACCAATTAATTCACTACTCAAGATATTTTCGTTAAACATTAAAATATCTTTATTAGAGTATACATACGATTGATTCTCAGGTAAATCTTTTTGTGACATTTTTGAAAAATTCATAATAGATTTATTAAGTCCCGTTCCACCTATTCTATTTATATTTCTTGTAGTAACCCCTCTTTGAAATGCAGATACCATAAAAAACATATTTTCTGAATAATTTGGATCCGCAAAGAATTCTCTTTGAGATTCATAATAATCTTTAATATTGCTTCTAGATTTGAAATTGTTAACATTTCTTGTATACGATTCTTTAATATTGGTATAAAGGAAATTATCAGATACATTGAGAACATTTATCATAATATGTATATAATTATCATTATCTTTCTTAGAAATCACTTTAACTGCTGCAACATCTACAATTCCTAATCCAATTGTATGTGATAAAATATTATCTACTAATTCATCAACAATTTCACAAGCATCATTTATCATATCTTCATTATTAACAATCCATGATAAAGTTGTCATAATATCATTAGATAGATATTGTTGAAAAATTATTTGATCATTTTCGTCTTTATACATATTCATATCAATCATTTTTCTAATACTGGCTCCAATTACCTCTTGTTGACTCACTCTAGTATTTCCATAAAAATTTTCGTACATGATACAAAATTCTTCATTTGTTATTTGTTTTCTATTTATCTCTTTAAGAAAAGAATAATAATAAAAGTTATATGCTATACTTTCCTTATTCTCAACTCGAATATTAATATATATATTAAAATTTCCTTTCAAACACAAAGAATATATTAATAATTCTAATATTAACACCACCGTTCTATCTTTAAAATATTCAGTATTTAATAATATTCTAATATTTGAATTTTCATTTGAAATTGGCTCTGTGTTATTTTCATAAATATAATTGATTTCTTTTCTCAATTCTTCTAGAGATTTTGCATCAAAAACTTTTTCATTATAATTGACATATATAGTTCTTTTTCCATTTTTTTGTTTAATTTTTGGTTTTTTCATATCATTTTGTAACAATAATTTTTTAAAACTCATTTACATCACACCTTTTTTATATTTTAGCAAATTTTGACACAATAATATAGGATTCCACATATAACAAAAGGTATATTTATTAAATCCTGTTCTTATAGTTAATATTTAAATATTTTTCTGTAACAAATATTAACAAACTAGTTACAGGGATGTCTTAACTGCACCATCCCTATGCGCTTATATAATTACAGTTATCCCAAGATAAAGATCAATTAAAAAAATACATATTAGATGTATTTCCATTGTTTTCTCTTTTTCTTGGGATTTTTATTATGAGTTCTTCTTCTACAAGTATCTTTATTTGCTTTCTTACTGTTCTTTCTGAAAGTCCTGTATCATTGACAATTGTTTTAACTGACGGAAAACAAGACCATGTTTTCCTGTTTGCGTATCGTAGTAATGCTCTATATACCATTCTTCCTGACGGTGTTACATTTGCACTTGATACTTTTGTATAAAAATACATATAATCCTTATTCAACTTTAACACCTGCCTCATTTATTATCTTTTTTATATCAAGTTTTATATTGTCATCCTTTTCAAATTTATATTTCAAGATTGATGTAATCTTATCGATATCAGCATATTTAACTTCTCTTTGTACTCTTTGATTGACTTGATATTCCTTATCCAATTTTATCTTCCATTTTATGAACAATCTTAATACTGTTTTCATTGGATGCATTCCTGTCTTCATCAAAATAAAATGACCTTTGGGCATGCTCTTTAATTCATCTGTTGTCATAAGAGGTCTTTCTATCATTTGTAAAGATTGTGATGGATCATTTTTCCCTTTACTGACTGATCCACTCATAACAGTCTTTGACCCAAGATTTTCACTCATTACTTTTGCTGTTTCTGAATTAGGTGCAAAACCACCAAATAGTGTATCCTGACAGTTATCCACAATAATACTTGCTCCTTCTTTTCCATAATTTTTCTCTAACTGTGCTAATGATTGAATTATTGCCACTATGGAAATATTTCTTGATCTAGATGCTGAAAACATCATTTCTGCTGATTCGATTTTAGGGATAGTTCCAATTTCATCGAGATACATAATGACCTTTCTTTTTAATCTTCCACCCTGACTATCAGCACACGCCAACATTTCACGATAATACTGTTGAATAAAAAGAGAAATCAAAAAGTGTTTTGTATTATCTTCCTCAGGCATTACTAAAAAGATTGCAGACTTTTCACTGCAGAATTTTTCTATGTCAACTGTAGTTTCGAAACACAATATCTGTTCAATTTCAGAATCAATAAATGCATTTAAACGTGATAAAACAGTAGAAAGAACAGACATCATTGCCTGTTCTCCTGTATTCAAAGCAGCTCCAGCAAACCACTTTGCTTTATGGTTGTCAGGCAAATAATCAAGCAAGATTTGAAACTGTGTTTTTCCTTTTATTCCAGAAGGTTTCAACAGATCCTGAACAAGCTTAAATACACTGACTATATGTCTTTCTCCATCATCACAAAATTCAGAAATAATTAAAATGATACTTGTGAGAAGTCCCTCTGCCGAATCATAAAAGAATGAATTCTGACCATAGCTTGATGCACTTTCTCCATCAGAAAAGATAATCGTTTTAGCAATTATTTTGGCGTACTTTTCTGTCTTGGCTTTTAAAGACAAATCATTTCTGTTTTGTTTGTACTGATCCATATATTTATTGACCATATGAAGCATATTGTTCCCATCTGAAAAAAGGGGGTTTCTTAAGTCAATAACTGAAATATTGTACCCATAATAATCATGAGCAATTCCACCATAATTACGATACAGATCACCTTTTGTATCCGTTGTTATAAAAGAGACACCACTGGCACAGGCATATTCTAAATTTGGATATAAAAAATGGGCTGTTTTTCCAACACCAGCAGCACCAATCATCAATAAATGAATATCATCACAATCAACATATCCAAATGTTTTTCCAAAGTTTATTTTACTTCCTACAACCAATCCCTGTGATTTCGGAAGATCAATACCTTTTCTCCAATTCACACTGTCAAATTCAATATATTTCAAACTTTGATGAACCTCTTTATCTGTCGCAAATCGAGCTGTTCCATATTGTCCATCACCGACTGTTTTCGATTTGATCTTATTCAGATTATAGTTTCCATTAAAATACATAGCACATCCTATAAAAAGAAAGAATAAAATACCAAACGCTATAAATATTCCTTGTGATTTTGTCATTGTTTTTTCTCACCTTCTTCACCTATTCATTCAAATCCTTTCATTTGAAAAGACTCCTCATAATTTTCAACTGGTTCAACATATTCACTGATAATATTCAAAGCCTCATCATAGCTTTTCGCATTGAAAGTTATTCTTTCAAACATCTCGTTGGCTTTTTCTTCATACCCTGCACTTTTCAATGTTCTTGAGGCAATACCCATAAGATTAAAAATATTTCCATCTTCACCTATCATCTTTGCCTTTGGTCGTTCTTCTTCAAGAAGACCATATGCCTGTTTATTTTCCATAGCTTTATAAATCTCCCTTCTATAATGAACATCCATATAAAAAAGACCTGCAGATAAATTTCTACAAGCCTTTACTAGATTATTTCTGTTATTTTCTTTAACACAGTTTTTATAGTCAGCTACTGACTGACAAACATTTTCAAACATCTTTTTTGTATTGCCATTGTCCCTATAACTTCTATAATCCTGTTTTAAATATGACCAGACTGGTGAATTATCTGATAATGGATGAGAGAATCCTAAAAGAGAATGCTCATGGATCATTGTCATTTTTAAAAGTCTATCCAACTGTGCCTGAAACTTAAAATCATCTCGTGGTTCTTTTCCATTAAAAGAATAATAAAACTTGGCAAAAAGCGAATCAAATTCATCTTCTTGAAACCTGTCTTTTACAATTGTTTTAAAATCACTTTTGATATTTGAAACATATTTCATTGCTTCCTGATATTTGGGACTGTCCGTTGATTTAATAAATTCAACATTATTTTGTTCTTTCAGATCTTCATTAAAATCTTTATTTCTTGCTCGAATACATGAAATAGTGTAACTGCCTTTTTCATTTAGAAAATCACTTATTCTCTCTGCTCCTTCGATACCTGCAATATCATGATCCAGACACAAATAAATTTGATTGATGTTTGGGTGAACATCTAAAAAATGATCTAGTCCTATTTTAGAAAGTCCATTCAAAGCAATATAACTGTTTTCCATCCAATTCGCTTTGTTTAAAGAAATATAGGAAAGCATATCAATAGGTGCTTCAAAAACATAAACCTTGTTGGATGATCCTTTATAATGAAACGGATATAATGGATCAGAGCCTTCTATATTTCCTCTAAATGACTGATTTTTACCATAAGTTGCAGTACCTCTTTTATGCCCATGACGAGCCATACCATTTTCATCCAAACCAACAAATACAGCATTGTGATATTCCTTATCTTCGTAGATCAAACCTTTTCTTACAAATTCATCAATGACTTCCTTATCAAGAAATCTTGTTTTCAAAAGATATCCATAGACCCTGTTTAAAGTTTCATTTTTTTCAGGAAGTTTAAATTCTGCCTTCTCTGTTTTTTCATAAGGAACTGACATTTGAAGATCACCCACATTGGATAGAAGAAATTCCACAGCCTGCTTAAAATTATAGTTAAAATATCTTTGAACAAACGCTATTGGATAACCACCTGCTTCTGCCTTCCAATCATAAAAGCGATTACCTCTTACAGTAATACTTGTATGCCTTGCCCATCTCATATCCTTTCCTGATTTTATGAGTGCTTCACCTTGCATTTGAAGAAAAGATGCAATATCAACTGAATTAGCCATTGCAATCTGTTCTTCACTGAACATTCGTGCCATTACTGATGCCTCCTTGCTTTTTTCTTTTTATTTTGCTTTTTGCCTTTGATTGACTTTACTTTCATAGACTCATCTTTTTGTATATGCTTAATACTTTTAATTTTATCCTTCATATCTTTCACCTTTTTCTTCAAATTAAAAACGAAGTGAATGATCATCTTCCCTATGACCCGTTGCACTTCGTTTTCTTATTAATTTCTGTTTGAGCTTATGTTCAACACCTGTAAGAATCGTGTTTCTTATTGGCAACTCATTTTCAATGATTCTTCCAATATGACGAAACATTCTTGTTGTCATCATACTTAATGGAACTTCTTTTATATCATCTATATGATCTAAAAAATATTGAGCGTATTCATTTCCATTTTCAGCGGCCAATGTTAATAGTTCTATGGCTTTCTCTTTATCCTTTTCAACATCTTTTCCTAAAAGGTACATTTTGCCTAAATAATACTGTGCATATTCATTTCTATATTCACAGGCTTTATTCAGATAATAAATTCCCTGCTCCACATTCTTTTCAGTAACTTCACCTTCAACAAGAATTTTACCAATTTTAAATTGTGCTACTGAAAAATTTTCATTTGCCGACTGATAAAGATAATGAACATACAAATCATTATCTCCTAATTCTCTATAGATATTTGCAAGTCGGTTATAAGCAAATTTGTTATCACCACTTTGTTTATAACATTCTATTGCCTTATCCAAATCACGATCTATATAGAATCCATCATGATAGATTTTACCAAGTATATATTTAGCTAATGGTAGTTCACATTTTTCAAGCCATTCTATACTTTCGGGAATCGTTTCAAATTCATTGTTTTTAATTGCTAAATTGATATCACCTATTTTTTTATAGTCACGTCTTATTTTATATTCTTCTAACAAACTATTTTCTTCATTAAATTCCATACCTGTTTCATTAGTCACATCATCCAATTCACTATTGCCGAAATTATGAATATTTTCAAAATCCTGAATGACCATATTTAAAATCATATTCTTGATGCTTTTAAATTCTTTTTGTTCAAGAAGTGGTAAACGTTCAAGGACAGTGTCATTATATGTCTCATTGACTTGTTGTTTATACAGATACCATTGTTCATATAGCTGCGCTATATTTTCATCCTTTTCAAGTTCTCTTAAAATATCGTTGATAATCTGCTTTGATTCCTTTGGAATATAGGCATACATCATTCTTCCATGATAATCTTTCAAACTCATTTTTAGTTTTAAAAGGTCATTAAAGATCTGCGAACTGTCAAAATGTTCATGATCCATTCCATTTAAAATTTCAACGACTTTTTCTTTACTGTATTTTTTTATTTCATCTCGATTGGCAGTCTGATTTTCATAAATATGTAAAAGATCATTTTTAAAAATACTTCCAGCATACTGTTTTCTGATTGACTCTATTCCTTTTTTAGTTAAATAACCCTCTTTAGGATTCTTTGAATAGGCAACCATATGAATATGAGGATGATGACCTTCATTATGAAAAGCAGCAAACCATTTGAGATTGTTCGGATCTATCTTCATTGCCTTTGCCAGATCATTTCTTTTTTCCTGACAAAGTGACATCCAGCTTTGAACTGAATCAAAGCCTAAACGAGTAGCATCCTCTCTTTTTATAGAAATGATATGTGTCCAGACGTTGCCTTCATGCTCTCCTATTTCTTTGACAACATCATTCAGTTCAAATTGAAGACCTGCATCTGAAAATAAACCATGCTCACCAAGTTTTTCTACTCTAGGACGATGTGAAATATAATCTATATAATTTTCCTTTGTTGTAATATCATCAAGATTAGTATCAATCACACTCGATATAAATTCGCTGGCATTTTCTCTTGTTGGATTTTCTTTGAAATCATTATATTCAAACATTCCTGTTGCAATTGGATAATCCTTTATAAGCTGTTGAATAAGTTTCTGCTGTTTCTTTGTTGCCTTCATATTTCCATAATCACTTTTAAACTTTTCTACACCTTCTCTGGTAGCAATATAATTCACATAATATTCTTTATGACTTTTACCTTTCATATATCCTGACTTAACAATAATTCTTACCATAATCTTTACCAAATAAAAAAGGAAACCTTTTTAAAGTTTCCTAACATATACTTCCTATCTTCTATTAAAAAATACATCTGCAAGATCATATCCCAAATACAATGCCTCTTTAAAAATAACTATTTCATTTTCAATTTCTATTTCTGATGAACATCCTATCCATTCTTCATTTATTTTGTTTGCTTCTTCCTCACCATATACCTGTATCAATGCCTTCATAATTTTTTTATGAATTTCATCTCTGATTTTATTTAACTCACATTTTTTTGAAGAATCTTTTCTAGTATTTTCATAGAATAAGTCATCTCCATAATAAAGTTGTTTTATAAATTCATCCTGTTTTGACATGTAGATCATTCCTTTCTAGACGACATACTATCACAACAGTTTTTATATAGCTATTATGAATCAGGAACCTTTTTGATATTTATTTATATCTTCAAAACTTATCTTGCCATTGGTTGCTTTAACTTCGTTCATACACTTCACTCTTAATTTTTTAAGAGTGTCATTATCAACATCAGCTATTGCTGATAGAACATTCATGACCATTGAAAGCTCTACAGTATTTTTATATAGCAATTTTGAAATACGATCTTCACTTGATTTAACAGTTCCTTGAACTGCACTTGAAATAGCAACAGGCAAATACTGATTTTCCAACGTTGAGCGATTGTAACCATCATAAAACTTAATTGCTCTTTCAATAAACTCACTTCGACTTTTGCTGTCATCTGTTTTTGTCATTTCATCCAGTCTGTCCATCACATCTTGACTTAGCCAAATCGTTGTTCTTTTCTTATTCACATTTTATTTTCCTCCAATAAAAAAAGGATACCTTTGTATCCGTTTTTCTCTATTATATATAATTTTAAATTTATCAATTTTATTATTCTGTTTATAATTTTACATTCATTTTTTCATCAAATATTCTTGAATTTTCAAGCAATCAGAAATGACCCCATTTGTGTCGTAGGTAGTGCATAGGTAGTTAATAGGTAGTTATTCTCAATACACTGGTATATTGACTTTCAGTTTTGTATAAACTATAATGTAGTTGAGAAAAGGAACTGCCAGTAAGCGGTTGTCCTTGGATTTTGTATTTTTGTTAAAATAACTAACTCATACTTTTCCAGAGGGTGAGGTAGTTATTTTTTTTCACTTTTATCAATTATGATAAGAAGTAATTTAATAACAAGCATCATTAAAGACACGACAAGTGTTAAACAAGTTAACACTACCATGACTGTTTCATATGTTGTCATTGCGCATCACCTCCGTTTTTCATATTTTCCCAAAACTTCTAGGAATGTGAATTTCGAAGGATTGCGTACCTTCGTCATGACGACCAAGGATAACCACCTACCGTATACGGCTGTTCCATTTATGATTATAACATATCACATATTTTCAAACTACAATTTCAGACAAGTTTATCCTTACCTAAAAAATATAATAAAACCTCGTAATATAATATTTTCTCTTATTTATATATTCTCATATTTCAAGATTTTATATAAATTTAGAAAATAAAATTTAAATATTATCCTTATGTAATATATTTTAAATAATTATCTAAAAATCTTTTTCTTCTACCTCTACTATAATACGACACATGTCCATTCTTCATTAATACATATTGACTATTTTCACTTTCAACATATTGATAATTTGCTAGAAAGCCTTGAGATACATGGCCAAACATTTTCACAGACAATCTTTTTTCATAATACTTCATAGAATGTTTTACAATATAAGTATTTTTTTCTGTAACTATATGTGTATATTGTCCATTTTTTTCAATATAGAATATTTTAGAAATATCTAGAGAAATTTCATTTCCCTTGTAATAAATATCAATTTGATTATTTACTAACATTTTCTTTATTTTATTTATAACTATTGGTAATTCTTCTTGAAGATATTTTTTCCTCAAAAAATAATATGGGAAAGTTTGTAGTGCCTCAAATATAAGATCCTCTCTAAATGATACAAAAATAACTATAATATCATCATTGAATTGCTTAATTTTTCTTGCTATTTCTAATCCATTATAAGGCATGTCTATATCTAAAAAATAAATATCATAATCATATTCATCCTCAAAACTTGTACTGCTATCTATTAAGACATGATCAAATTCACCTGTTAAGGTATTTTTTAAACTGTCCATAAATTGAATATCATCATCTATTATTTTAATTTTCATATATATCACCCAAACTTCTTTATAATTTTAAAACATATTTTATAGATTCATAATCCGCTATTTTTTCTTTTAATATATATCTGTTTTCTACCTCGTATTCCATTTCCTTTTTTGGTTTAAAAATAAATTCTATAATCATAAAGCCATTTTTTACATTCACATTAATATCAATTTTCTCTATTTCATTATTTTGACAAATTTCTTGAAACAATGTTAATACGCTTTCGTAATCTTGTAAAGAAAACTCAATTAATCCAACATTAAGATTATACAAAACTTGTTGATTATATTTATTTGCTGTATCTTTTATTTCTTCTAATAAACCATTGAATATTTTATTTTTTGAATAAACCTTTATATGATTTTGATCTATTTTATTAATTGTATTTTTCAATGTTTTTGTAAGTTCATCACAGTCACTTTTTTTGTTAACAAGACTTAAAAAATATTCCAAATCATGTTTAATTTCTTCATTTCTTTTATTTTGACTTTGAACAGCAATATATTTTTCTTCTATTGATTTAAGTTGAATAAGTTCTATTTCTTGCTTTTTTATTCTCATATTATCTTTATTAATACTTAAAATGATAATGAAAACACTGATTATTGTTACCATAAAAATAATTGCCAATAGATAAACATAACCATAAGAAATACTATTCATATAAATACCATTTGCAATGAAGCTTGTTATTAAACAGTTCACCAATGATATTGAAGTCAATAGGGTTAAATACTTATTACTAATAATCAATTGTTTAAAAATTTGTTTTTTATCTAATAAGTAAAGTGTAATAAATATCATTAATCTTGTTACAACTAAAATAATATAATAAACAATATCTTGTGAATACCATACTCCCTCATTTCCTGTTTTTAATACAAAAATCATTTTTAGTATAGACATACTATCAAACATGCAAATAACTATTCCTATAAATGTTGAAATAAACAGATTCATTGTTTTACTAATTTTATTATCTAATCCATTCATTAAATAAAGAATTGTAATCGTAATAACAATACTTAAATAATCATAAACGAGATACTGTTCAGCAATAACATGACTTAAAGTAAAAATAATTGAAAAAAAGGAAATCAAATAATAATTAAAATCTTTCTTAATAAACTTAAAATCAAAATAGCCTATAATAAATCCTTCTATCAAATAAAGAAATATTTTTAACATATTCCTTGTTCCTCCAATCCTTCTAAAGAATAATTATACCAACCTTATCAATTATAACAACTGCTATAATTGTTCAAATGTCAATAAAGATAGAACAAAAGTTCTGCCTCTAAATTTAGCTCTCTTTAAAATACTAGTTTTTTCTTTTCAAATAATACATAATTGCATCAACAACAAATGTTGAACAAAACAATATTTCAGATTCATTTGAAGCACCCTTTTGAATTACAAACATATATAATGAATAAATACATATGAGCGCATTCAAACAATAAAAACCAAATTTAAATGTTTTTTCTTCTGAAAATCTCATAGTGTATTCCTCCTCTTATTTATGATGATCTTGTATTACTGAATTTGATAGTTCTACTTTTTGCTAAATTTTTATGATTACTATCATAATACCAATATTGTGTTTCTCTTACATTACTAGGTTTTGCAGTATCATAAGCTTGATAAAATCTTATATACATTGTTTTTACTAATTGGTCTCCAACTTTTGATGCAGTTTTACAAACAAAAGAAATTGTTCCTAAAGCAGGATGTGCCCATTTAAATAATTTAGTTGTTTTGCTAACTACCATTAAAACAGTGCATAACGATTTATTTGTTTTATAAAATGGGCCATAGTTTTTTCCATATCCATATGTGCTAATTTGTGATTCAATATCATCTAATTTTGCTACATTATCATACTGCTTATTGGCCGAATCATCTTCATAAATCATTTCACTTATCAACTGTTCTGTCCCATCCTCTGACAACATATAAACATTTTCTCCTTTAGAAATGACTTAATATTTTTCATCATCTACAATCATTAAAAGTGAATTAGAATCATCTTGTGATTCTGTATAAATATATTGTCCTGTATTATTATTATAAGAAATTTGCGCTTCGTTATTTCCTTTTGAGCTAAAATACTTAATAGAATTAATATCCTCATTATTTGCTACTTGATCTAACTTACTTTGACCTTCTTCTGTTGCGTTCATAGTTCTTACCTGTGAAGAACTCGAGTTTAAAAATTCATTATATGCCACTGTATTTTTTGCAGTAAAATTATCATTATGAGCCGAAACAATTCCCGCATTACTTATCATAATTCCTAATGCTAAAATTGTAGCATCGATACTCTTATGTTTCATGTTTTTCTCCTCCTATAAATCCTCTGGCCTTCGGTAATTTAAATTTACATTATTTATATCAAAAAATAAACAAGGTGTATTAATTCTATTAGTTTTGTATTGATTCTGCATATAAATAAAGAAAAATAGTAAATCACTTGATTTACTATCTCATCTGTCATATTCACTTTTAAAAGCATTACACTATTTCTATCCAACATAAATAATCGGCAATCTTCACTTTCATCCCATCCAAGATATGTACTCTTTGCATTGGACTTACTAATGATTCTAGTGTTCTCCAAAATACTTTTTCACTTAATTCATTGTTGTTAATATAAAATTTCATTTGGTTTCCTGCTTTCTTTTAATGACATCCATTTTACCTCATCTCTGAAGTAAAAAATAGCGATTTTTAGGTAGTGACACCCTTTTATATGGGTGACATCCACGTAAATCGCTATTTTTTGATTCTTTAAAATATCTTAAAAAACGTTGATTTCATCAGCTTTTTTTCGATGACATCCATTTTAACTCTTAATTTTGAATTTAAGAGTTAATATAGATGTCATTAAATGTATTTTTAGCTTTTCAAAAAAGTAATTCAGCACCATATATAAAATTCTTACAATCACTTTTGCTGCATATATTAAATCGAATATTTAATTTTTAAACAAGATTAGTATATCATATTAAAAATATACTAACAAGAATTCAGAACCCTCATACTTCTTTAATTTAACAAATAGAAATAACTGATTACTTTAATCTGCTTCAGGAAGTGTCTGTGGTATAAATTCAATTGTTTTATGTGATCCACCCGTTCTCCTTATTAATTCCTTTGATCCTATAACTCGTACTAGATTTCTTATCAATTTACCTAATTCTTTTTTATCATCGTTGCTTTTTCGATGGTAGTATATTTTAGTTTGTACATTATCATTACATATTAATAATTCCAAAACATCTTTATCAGTTTTATCTAGTGAATGACCGAAAATATAAAGTTCATATGGATAATTTGAATTTTGTCTTATTTCATCTACCCATTCCATATAAGAACTGTCTGTTGATTTAAAAATTCTTTGATAGAATTTTTTAAATGGTAAAAACTCTAACTTATTATCTCTATCACATTCTTCTAGATACTCATCAATTCCAAGAACCAAATTACAAGTATTTACATTATTAGTTTTATCCGCTTTACCATGGATATAATCATATTCAACTTTATTTGATTGACCATATATTCTTTCATATGTATTAGAATAATTAAATGACAAAACACAATCTGGATTAATGTCTTTGATATCATCATTTTTTTGTAACACTTCTATTTTATTTATAAACTCACTAATATATATTTCTAATGCTCTTATTAATTTATCCAAATCTACAGTCATTTTTTTAATATATACATCAAAAAGTTTTAAATTTGTATACATATCTTCTAGATCTAATTCTTTAAGTCCTTCAATTTCTGTTGAAATATTCACAAAACCCTTTACAACTTCTAATTTTATGACTTTGCTCCCTTCACCTTGTTGTATACGTTCTCTTCTTTCTATATTATCTCTTATGCATTCAAATGCTTGTATTATATTTGAAATTTCAGATTCAAAATCTATCCAGTTTTTTCCAAGAGTATATCTAATATTTAAAAAATAATTTATCCAAATATTGTCTTTAATATTATCATATATCTCAATAAATAATTTATTTAGATTATTATTTGTATTTTTATCCCATTCATACAACTTGGATTTTATAGAATCATCTATATTCCAATCATTAAGCTCATTTGTCTTATAATCCTTTTCATTTATTCCTGATTGAAAATTAAATTTCTTTTCTACTTTATCACAAAAATCAAGAAAATAACTATATGATGTTGGTAACCCATGTGCTAAATCAAACCCATTACCAATCAGTAGTATTTTTCTTCCTCTTATCTCTATATTCATAATGTTCCTCCCATCTGTTTATGGTAATTATTAAATATATTTTACTATATTTAATAAACATTTGCATTCATCTAAAAAAATTTCTAACTTATCTGATTTAATAGGAGTTCACATTTTTGATCATCTATTGTTTCTATTTCAATCTTGTCTTTTTTCACGACAATTCTATCAATAAAAACTGCAAGATCTTCTTGTGTCATAACAGTATGTTCATTGCTGTTTTTTTCTAACGTTTTTAATAGTTTTTCCTGTCTGCCTTGCTTTAATGCATTGTATTTGTCATCAAGCTTTTGCAGTTCTTTTTTAAGCATTTGTTTGGTTTGATAACATTGTGCCAAGTGTTCCTCAATTTGACTTTCGTCTTGAACGCCTCTGGCAACAAGTAACATTCCTTTATCTAATAATTCGTTTATTTGTGAATTCACATTTTCTAATTCACAATTCAGTTTTTGTTTCTTCTCAATAATATCTTTTGGATTTAAATATTCCGATAATTCTTTAGCAAGTTCAAGTCGTGTTTTTTCTTTTGATTTTGTTTTTCCATTGATCAATGATGTCAAAGCATCCATTAATGGCTTTTCTTTTAAAGTCACACTGTTTGGACAGATTGCTTTTCCATTCTTCAACCTGTTTGAACATCTCCATACAGGTTCTTTTTCCTTATTTCTTTTTGTCCAGACAGCCCTTCTATATAAGGCGCCACACTCTGAACAGATGATTTTATTACTTAAAGGATTTTTAGATGAATAGCGATTCTGATAGTGACTTTCCACAGCCTCTTTTTCATCATTTGATTTCATGTTCCTTTTTGTTCTTTCTACTTGAGCTGCTTTGAATACTTCTTTGGTCACAATCGCAGGATGACTGTTTTCAACAAAGTACATTTTCTTCTGACCTTCATTTTTATACCGTTTCTTGTGAAGAAAATCTATGCTAAATGTCTTCTTTAAAAGAGCATCCCCACTGTACTTTTCATTTTGCAGCATCCTGCCAATTGTTCCTGAATTCCATTTTGTACTCCCGTTCTTCTTGGGAACTTTGTTTTCCGTCAGGTACCTTGCTATTTTACTTTCGCTCATTCCTGAAAGATATTTAGAAAAGATCTCTCGAACAACTTCTGCTTCTTCTTCAATAATATCAAGTGTTCCTCTGTTTGACTTATAGCCATACATGTTGGCGGCATAAACCTTTCCTTTTTCAAACTGCCTTTGATATCCCCACTTGATACTTTCACTTTTATCTTCACTGCTTTGTTGAGCAACACTTGAAAGGATCGTCAGCAACATCTCATTTGCTTCCAGACTGTGAACATTCTCCACTTCAAAGTAGACATCGACATTGTATTCCTTGAGGATTCTCAAATACATCAGTGAATCAACAGTATTCCTTGCAAATCGTGTAATACTTTTTGTAATGATCATATCCAGCTTTCCTGCTCGAGCATCATCAATCATACGCATAAAATCTGATCTTTTATTGGTTGATGTACCCGTTATTCCTTCATCTGAATAAATGGCAACAAGTTCCCAGTTTTCATGACTGCCGATATGGTTTTCATAATATTCACACTGTGTTTCATAACTCAGTTCCTGTTCGTCAGAATCCGTTGAAACCCTGCAGTATGCTCCAACTCTTATTTTCCTGTTTTGCCTGTCATTGTATGATGGCTGAAACTTCTTTCTTGGAGCAATCACTTTAACCTTCGGTGCAGTTGTTTCATGTTCTTTGGCATCTCTGATAATATAGTTCACAATCTTACCTCCTTTCCTTAATAATTAATAAAAAGTTCAAGCCCATTATTGAAAATACTCAGTATTCCTGTTTCATATACCTCAATCTTTTCAATAATATTCTTGAATTCACATTTCTCTATATTGCTTTTTAACTTCACATTTTCATACTCCTGTGAACTTTGCTGATTCAGATAGTCACAGATAAAGTTCTTGTAGTCACTTTCTGTATTCACATTTTGGAGTGCATTTCTGTTTAGTATTTCAAAATACTGTTCACTTGATTCACTGTTCCATCCTTGTATGTATTTGTCTTTCATATTGATAACTTCTTCCAGCAACAAATTCACATTCTTGACCAGAACACTTTCTTCAATTCGATATTTCTGATCTTCACTTACATAGAAGCATTCATTTTTTCGAGATCCATTCTTATCTCTTTTACCTCTGTAGATTTTTCTTTTTAAAGGAACGCTGTCAATTCCCCAAAAAACCTTGTTTTTAAAAAACTGCTGTACCATTCTATTTTCTTTTGCCTTTTCTTTATCCATTAGAACTGTTTCCTTTCTACTTTTAACTTAAGATCGTTTTTCAATGTGAACTGGATATCTAATGTTCCCACTTCAATCGAATCAACTAAAGTATTGAAGATTTCTTCATCCAGTGCAGTGATTTCTTTTACTGATTCCAGACATTCAATGATGATCTGTGTCTGTATCACTTCAAACCTCTGATAGATTTTTTCATTGAGTTTGCACTTTTGCATTTCAAAAACTGATTTGTCTACCAGCAACTCGTTATGCTTTTTCTTGTAATCCTCCAGACTGATAAGATCTTTCTGATAGTATCGAACAAGTGTATTGATAGAACTGGTTACTTTTTTAAGTTCACGATTAGCGAGATCAAGTTCACATCTGTCATCGTCATTTGTCGTAAAATTCACAATATGTTTTTTATAGGCTTCCAAAACATGAATATTTTCTTTGAGCTTATAGAAGATTTTTAAAAATGCATCTTCTATTTCATCCGTGCCAATCATTTTTACTTCACATTTCTTTGCTGAAGCAACATGATTACTGCAACTCCAATATTCTTTATTCCTCAACACCCTTCTTTTAAAAGTTCCACCACAATGTTCACATTTTATTTTTGATGTCAGCAGATATTCTCTGTTTCCATCCGTCTGGTTTTTGTTGAACTTCAACTTGTTGTTCACAAGTTTTTCATTTACCTTTTCAAAAAGTTCACGATCAATGATTTTTGGAAACACATCGTAAACATAATACTGTGCAAGTTCACCTTTATTTGTGACTAACTTATAAGGAAAGATATCAGGTGAATATCTTTTTTGAAGAAGCATGTCTCCACAATACCTTTCATTTTTAAGCATTGATGAAACTGTGGACTGTGACCACTTTTTCTTTTTGAAATAATGTTTATTCAGATAATCCACAAGTTTTGTTACCGAAAAATCTTTATTCACATATTTATTAAAGATATCTTCAACAATCTTTGCTTCTTCTATGACTTTTACTTCACCATCTATTCTTTGATATCCATATGGCAGTTTCGGTTGATTGTATCTTCCTTCTTTTGCCCTTGTACGAAATGCCCATTTTTGTGCATTTGAAATTGCTTTTGATTCAATTTCGGCACAGGCAGCATAAACAGCAAGCATCATTTCACTTCCCATTTTTGCTGTATCAATTTTTTCTGTCATAAAATAAACGGAGACACCTATTGATTTCAGTTCTCTTACTACTGAAAGTGTCTCCGTTATATTTCGTGCAAATCGACTGATCGATTTAGTAATTATTCTATTTATAAGACCATTTCGACAGTCTTCAATCATTTGAAGAAAACCGTCTCTCTTGTCCATTCTTGTTCCAGTTATTCCTTCATCTGTATAGATCTTAACCAGTTTCGAATTTTCAAGACTGTTGACATAGGATTCATAGAAGTCAACCTGATTGTTATATGAATTAAGCTGATCTTCACTGTCTGAACTGACTCTCGCATAACAGCCAATAAGATTGATTCTATTTACAAATCTTTCCAGTGGTTCGATAATGTGTACTTGTTTTTGAGCTTGAGCCATTCTAAAAATCCCCTTTCTTATCACCACACACAGTACCACAACTCTTTCGAACTATCCATGACATTATTCACTTTATTTTGTGAATTTAAAAATGATATCTGACAAGTGGATTACATTCTTCTTCATACTTTTTCAGAACTTTATTGGCAACATTTTTAGTGATCTTTTTATAGGTGACAAGTTTCTTCAGGCATGTATATATATAATAGTAATCAAAGATATCCATTCAATCAGTTAACCATGCCTTTCATCTGTAATGAAATTTCAACTTCTGGCTGTGCATAGTAACTGTCTACTTTCAGATTATTTTCCAATGCAAAATCTACAACATCCTGTTGCGTTTGTTTTGAAAATGAATCAGGTTCAATAAGTACCAGATGGTCACACTTTTCATTTTTTATGACATCTCCAATCTGTTTTTTAAATTCTTCATTCAGATTTGAAAGTTGAATAACAACAGCATGATCCAAGTCATACTTGGATGCATATTCTCGTACGCAATCATGAGTAGCTTCACTGTTTGAATTGCTAGTTACAAACAGTGGTTTATTATTAACAGCTGATTCTAATGCACTGTTAATTACAGCTTTCAAAGTATGAATCTGTCTTTCGTTGAATTCATTGAACACATCCTGAATAAGGCGACCACTGTCACGTTCATAGACTTCAAAGCCATTATCTTCAAATGCCTTAAGCAGTCTTCCATCACTGAATGCATTAGCAAACACAATACAGTCACCATCAGTAACAAATGTTCTGCTTGTTGTAAGATCCTTTATTGTATTCACAAACTTCTCTGGTTCATAAAAAGCATTGGAAAAATGAAAATGCAATTCTCCAGTAAGTTCATAATTGTTTTTAGCAGCGAATTCCATATATTCCTCTAACTGCTTCGAAGAAAGTTTATTTTCTTCCTGTGTTAAAATATGTACTTTTTTCATAAGATCAATCCTTTCCTTTATTAACACAATGATGACACCTGCTTTTTTTACAGGTGTCACGATCTATCAATAAACGTATCGGTTCAAGTCTGTTTTCCAATGTCCAAACCAGCTTCTGTATAGGATCATCAAGAACATACGACACACGTGTCAAAGACCACTCCTCAATTGTTGCGACGGTTTGTTCACGCTCGACTGTTGAATAGAGTGAAGTATCATTTACGTTTTCATATCGGCAAAGGTCTATCCTCACCTTTTTATGATCAGTTGTTTCTCGCTCCAATACGAAACAGAGAAAAAAGTTCACATTTTATTGTGACCTTACATTTCTATATTCACATATTCTCTTGGCGCAACTATCAACGTGCTAGAAGACTTTTTGTTGCTGATTCAGACTATTCTGTTTTCAATGTCCTCCTGAAAGGAGATGCTTAATAACTCCCCTCATATATAACTGGACATTTTTTTATTACTTGATAACCTTATAAAAAAAACAAGTTACTTTTTTGACTTATTTTTGATATTTTCTATTATTCTTTTTTTACGTTTATGTATTGCTGGTTGAGAAACACCCATCAATGTAGAGAGTTCTCTTTCTGTTTTATTCTTGATAAGAAGATTCGTAATAAGATTCCTATCTTCTTCTGAAAGTTGATTAATGATGTTCATTACATTTTCAACTTCTTCATTGACATTAAAAGTATCATATTGATTATTACTATCAGCAATCTTATCTACAAGTGCTGTATTATTATTATCTAACTGATCTAAACTGGATACTTTAAACTCACTTCTCTTTTCTTTTTCACGTTCTTCTTTTTTAAATGAATTGTAACAAGTTTTATATACTTCTTCCGATACCTCATGGTATTGACCTTTTATTTTAAAATAATAGTGTTTGTTTCCTTTAAGATCTCTTTTGATCCAAAAATAGTTTCTTTTATAATCGTTTTCCATCCTATCTTCCTCCTGTATTTTTTGGTTGAAGATAATCAGGAGGAGATCTGATTTTATTCACAAATATATCCCCCTTAATAGCCAACGTCTAAAGCGGGGTATAAAAAAAGTAGTGCTTTAGACTTCGTCTAATTTCACTACCAATACGATTATTAATTTTTCATAAAGTATTGAACACAAAAAGGAACTACATTCTTCCAACTATTCAAAATGTTATAGTTCCTTTTATATAAGATATTACATATTATTTATTTCTTAATACTGGTTTACTATATGCTAAAGCATCTGCGTGTATTTTCCCATCAACAAGACTAATAGCTAACTTGAAATCTTGCGTATATTCTCTTCCAGAGCCATCTTCAAAATTAAGTGGAAGTACAGCAACACAGTTCTCAAAATCCTTTCCTTCATTTAAGCACCAAGTTGTTGTAATTTCGTGATCAACTTTAACAATGGGGTTTCTAATAGCTTCAACTCTATGAAACACTACTTCTCTATCTGGGTATACTGAGTTACATTTTTTACTTTCAGTTCCTGCATAAGTTTCATATGACTTATCTCTACCCTCATTTCTAAATGTTATATCAATAAGAAAGCGATTATCACTAATTTTTGATCGTTCTGCGCTAGCTAAAATAAAGAATGGTTGTTCTCTGACCATACTTTGCATTTCTAAATTTTCTTTCTCTTCTTGATACCTTTCTTCTTGTCTTATACTATCATTTCTTTCTATTTCAATTTGTTTATATGTAGCTTTAATAGATTTTTCAGCATTTTTATGTGTTACATATATTGCTATACAGCTTGCTACTGCAGAAACGCAAGGTGCAACAATGCTTATTAAATTACTTACCATATTTTCTATTTTTACTTCCTTTCTTTAAATTAAATAATTGATCATTTACTTTCTATCTTATTAATAACATCACGATAGCTATCTATTAATTTTTTATCAATTGTTCCATCTAATTTATCTCCTATAAAATCAAAATATTTTTTTGAGTCTTTATATCTTTTAGTTTCAAACAATGCTACTGCAATTAGTAAATCTATATGGATTCCATCTTTACTAATTGAACTGTCTTGTCTCTCAAAATTATCCTTTCTAAATTCAAATAATTTCTTTAAAAGTAATTCATATTCTAATCCTAAATTAATTAATTTAGATAAAAATTTATAAAACTGAATATCATAAAAATTACTTTTATCTAATTTATATCTTTTTATTATTTGTTCAATTTTATTTGTTTTTCCAACCTTTATCAATAAATCCATATATACCATTATTAATTTGAAATAATATCCCGAGTTATGTTCAAAATTTTCTAATTTAAACTTTTCTTCATATTTATCTAATACAGATTCTACAAATTTTAAGTTTTCTATATCATTTATAAATCCAATTCCATCTCTAGAATAATAATAATACCATCTTAAATTATTAGGCTCATTTTCAATGCACTTATTTAATAATAAAATATTTCTTTTTTTCTTACTCTTTTTTGAAACAATCTTCTCTGAATAACCATCATGAAAAAGTACTATATTAGTTTTAATAAGTATTACTTTTTTCATACTGGACCTTATTTCTTCATGAACGTTTCCATAATATTTACAGTTACCATTCTTATAAATCATCCTAGGAATATCATCAAATATAAATGAAGTATTTTTCTCGTGAATTTCAAAAGATAATGAAATATCTTTTTTTTGTACAACGTTATCCAACAAAGAAAGAATTTCATACAACTTATTTTTATTATCTATTTGAAAAATCTCATCCGCATCTATAAAAATCACCCAATCTGAATTTGCTTGATTTATCCCAAAATTTCTTACTTTAGAAAAGTCATCACACCATTCAAAATCGAATAATTTTAGTTTTTTATTTTCAAACTCTAATATAAGTTCCTTAGTATAATCGTTAGAACCTGTATCAATAACAATAATTTCATCAAATACTCCTATAACATGTTCCAGACATCTTTTAATACATCTTTCCTCATTATATGTTAATACTATGCAAGTCGCTGTTATTTTTTTTAAATCAAAATGATTATTTAATACTCTATTCATATTAAGAGAAATTAAATCTTGTATCTCACTTAAATTAGAAATATAATCCATTACGTTGTTAATTTTATCCATTGATGATATTCTCCTGAATTCTAATCCTTATTTAATTGTTTCATAATTTGTTTAATTTCTACTGAATCAAAATAAAATTTATCTATTTTATTATCTTTAACACGTAATAATGTTGGTACTCCTGCAATTGTAATTTCATCCTCTGAAGTTAATGTATAATAGTCAATGTCTGGTGTCTCTAATGAAGCATATACATACCCTTTTCTTGCTTTTTTATTTATTTTTAAATATTTTTTATCAGCTTTTTTTACTTCATATCTTTTTGTTTTCCCATATTCATCTTTTTCTTTTGATTTTGTATATTTTTCTTTGTTTTCTCCTTCATAATATTCGACTTTTCCATTACTTTTTACTTTTCCAATTTCAATATCATTTTCTTCATGAAATTTATTCCAATCAAACTTTTTATAATCTTTTGATTTTTCATCCATGTTTACAAAATACATTGTTGAATGTGATCTTACATATTCCTTGATATCATCACTTACTTCTTCACAATATGGACATCCTACTTTATAAAAATAAATATAGTAAAAATCACCTTCTTCTTCTGGATTATTTAACAAATTTTCCTTTTCAATATGCTGATATATTTGTTCACTTTCATAAGGGTCACTATCTTTTTTAAAGGTATTTACTAATGCCACAACTAGTATTCCAATAATACAAATAATTAACATTTTTAATGTTTTCTTACTATTTTTCATTTTAATATCCTCCATTTTTTAATGGAGAGAGAAAGCTATATATTTTTTTATGTTTCCTATTTTATTTACAATATTTATTATAAAGTTCACATGCACTAGTACCATTTCCACATGGTAAAATGTAATTATTTTGACACGCTAGCCAAATTTGATTACATTGTGCCTTTGTTAATCCACCACTTACTTCATTTAATAATTTTTCTGATTTTTCTTCTTTAAATACTTCATTTAATAATTTTTTTGACATTATACTTTCCTTCTTTCTACTATTGCTTCCTCTCTACAATTACTATTTTAATTAGATTCATCTTGTTTTTTATTTTTTTGGAATGAAACTACTTTTTTTGGAATAAAAGTTATATATAATTACTTAATTAAAAATAAAAAAAGAACTAAAACATTGAAAATTTGTGAAATCAAATATCTTAGCTCTATCTACGTATTTCATATGTGCATTTGAGTTATAACTCTAACTATTTCTTTATAATAGTCATCTTGTGATTTTGTATTACGATCAATCGATAAATCTAAATGTCCATCTTTCATGTAATAAACTTTCTTTGAATAAGAAGCAACAAAGCTATCATGAGTAACCATAATAATCGTTGTATGTTTTTCTTCATTGATTTTAACGAAATATTCCATCAATTCTCTAGCATTTAAACTATCGAGATTTCCTGTTGGTTCATCCGCAAAGATGATCTTTGGCTCATTAATCAACGCTCTCGCAATTGCTGCTCTTTGTTGTTGTCCTCCTGAACATTGGGAAGGATATTTATCAATGATTTCTTCGATATTTAACATTTTTGTAAGTTCGTTTAATTTTTCTAATTGTGTTTGTTGATCTACTTTATTAAGTCTTAATGAAAATAAAATATTATTTTTGATTGTTAATGATTCAATAAGATTATAATTTTGAAAAATAAATCCAATTTCTTCTTTTCTTAGATTTGCTTTCTCTTTTTCCGATAATAAAAGTAAATCTTTTTGATTAAGAAGAATTTGTCCACCAGTTGCTTCATCAATCGTTGACAAGATATTAACCAGTGTTGTCTTTCCTGAACCAGAGGCTCCCATAATACAAATAAAATCACCTTTTTCTACTTTAAAGTCTAACCCATTTAAAGCCACCTTAGGATGAACACCATAAGGATTATAAACTTTCTTTAAATTTCTAATTTCCATGTAACTCATAATTTTGACCTCTTTTCTTTAAATAAACAATGAACTCAGCCATTCCATAAGGAACAATAAATTCAAGTAAAACAATACCAACAAGTCCTAAATCAATCGATGCACGAATTAAAAACGTACACGCAATACTTAGAATATAAATACCAGCAAAGATCCATAATACAATGTAAAATCCATTACCTTCTTTATAAGATATTTTCTTAACATCTTGATTGGTAAGTCCCATTTTACATAAGTTTTTAAAATGTTCTTTCTTTTCCAAAGCATCTATATCAAAACGACTGACAACACTTAAACATAAGACAAAATTAATTAAAACAGCACCAATGTGCAAGGCAATATGCAACATCTTCATATGAATTGATGAAAAAATAAATGTTGGTATTAAAATTATAGCTAACATAATAAAGACAATGAGTAATTTACTTTGTTGCATAAATAAAGCCAAATCACCTAAAACAATCGTATCTTCTCCTTTTAGATTCAGCGAATCAACCATTTCATTTAAAGTATGAGGAATGAAATAATAAAACAAACCATAAGCACTGATAGCTCCAATACAAGAAGCAATCGCAAATCCTGCATCTAATTCTTCTCCTACATACATCGCATAAAGTCCTAAGAAATAACCTAAAATATAGATATAATCAGGAATGATAAAGACACGATGATCTTCTTTTTGTGTCGTAATATACTTATCTTTAATGAGTGATGATAAAGAATTATTGTTGATGTAGTTGATTTGCATAGCAATCAAAACAACTAAAATGCAAGCAACTAAAATCCCAATCATTGAAAATAGTCTTGTACTAAAATAGAAAACACTTTGATGAATATGACAATAGCGATAAACTATCGTTAAAAAGATCGGTGTTGTCACTAGTGATAAACAACAAGTTATCATAACTGAAACAACCATAATTGTAATCATTTGAATCAATTGATAAAGAATAATTTTTCCTTGACTAAATCCAGCCATTTTTATCATACCTATTTCTCTAGCATGAAGTTTCATATAATAGTTACATGAATAACAAATTAGCGAAACGCAAACCGCTAAAATAAATAATCCAAATAAAGCTATGCAAAATGTTTCACTAAATTGAAGTATATCAATAGATGTTATTTTTTGTGTTAAATTTGGATTTATAAGAAATTGAAGAAACAACAAACATATACTTAATGTCATTACAACTGATGTGCACAAACCATATACTTTTCTTCTCTCGCTCCATAACATTTCTAATGAAAATTTAATCATCTTTGCTACCTCCAGTTTCTTAATTATCTGATATGTCACATATATTCATTAACTTCATAAAAATTATCAATTGTACACTTGTCATGACATTCTTCTTTCTTTGCCCCGCAACCACCTAGCAAAAAACAAGTAATAACTAAAATAGCAATTCTTTTTATGTTTATCATAGTATTCTAATCCTTATTTAATTGTTTCATAATTTGTTTAATTTCTACTGAATCAAAATAAAATTTATCTATTTTATTATCTTTAACACGTAATAATGTTGGTACTCCTGCAATTGTAATTTCATCCTCTGAAGTTAATGTATAATAGTCAATGTCTGGTGTCTCTAATGAAGCATATACATACCCTTTTCTTGCTTTTTTATTTATTTTTAAATATTTTTTATCAGCTTTTTTTACTTCATATCTTTTTGTTTTCCCATATTCATCTTTTTCTTTTGATTTTGTATATTTTTCTTTGTTTTCTCCTTCATAATATTCGACTTTTCCATTACTTTTTACTTTTCCAATTTCAATATCATTTTCTTCATGAAATTTATTCCAATCAAACTTTTTATAATCTTTTGATTTTTCATCCATGTTTACAAAATACATTGTTGAATGTGATCTTACATATTCCTTGATATCATCACTTACTTCTTCACAATATGGACATCCTACTTTATAAAAATAAATATAGTAAAAATCACCTTCTTCTTCTGGATTATTTAACAAATTTTCCTTTTCAATATGCTGATATATTTGTTCACTTTCATAAGGGTCACTATCTTTTTTAAAGGTATTTACTAATGCCACAACTAGTATTCCAATAATACAAATAATTAACATTTTTAATGTTTTCTTACTATTTTTCATTTTAATATCCTCCATTTTTTAATGGAGAGAGAAAGCTATATATTTTTTTATGTTTCCTATTTTATTTACAATATTTATTATAAAGTTCACATGCACTAGTACCATTTCCACATGGTAAAATGTAATTATTTTGACACGCTAGCCAAATTTGATTACATTGTGCCTTTGTTAATCCACCACTTACTTCATTTAATAATTTTTCTGATTTTTCTTCTTTAAATACTTCATTTAATAATTTTTTTGACATTATACTTTCCTTCTTTCTACTATTGCTTCCTCTCTACAATTACTATTTTAATTAGATTCATCTTGTTTTTTATTTTTTTGGAATGAAACTACTTTTTTTGGAATAAAAGTTATATATAATTACTTAATTAAAAATTAATTGCTTTTAATTTTCTAAAATTAGCTTTTCATAAAATTCAAAAACTTTTTGTTTGTTACTAATCCTTCTATTCTTTTTATTTCCTTTTTACTTTTAAATTTGATTACCGTCGGTGTATATTTTAAATTATATTTATCTGTCAAATCAAAATAACCTTTACTTTCTTTGTTAATATTCACTCCATATACTTTTACATCATTTTTTTTAATATAATTATTTAATGTTATTTTAAATTTAGAACATGGACTACAGTTTTCCTTATAAAAATATATAATTGTATAATTTTCAGAGGCTGTATATTTACTTATTTCTTCTGCGCCTATTTTTAAATAATAGTTATGATCTTTAACTTCAGCATAAATTAAATTAACTGATGTGAGTGTTGTAATTAAAATTACTAATACATTTCTAATAATTTTTTTATTTTTTAAATTAATTTTTTTCATTTTATCTCCTCAGTCCAATCAATAACATTATCAACATACTTATTATTTAATTTTTTTTGTTCTAAAATCACTACTGTAATATTAAATGTTTTACATGCATTTAATACTTTGTTGATAATTTCATCATTAAATCTACTTAATACATTATCAAAAATTAAATAAAATGGATTTTTTAAAATTAATTGCCCCACATTTAGTATCAAAAGATCTGTATCCGAAAAAAATTTCTTTTTATAAATACCTTCTAAATCCAATATTTTATCTATTTCTTCAAGATCTCTTTTATATACAGAGTTATAATCAAAACTATTTTTTTGAAAAGTATTATTTATAATAAAAATTTTATTTCTTAAACTTTCAATAGAATATTCTTCTATTTTTTCTTTACCTAAGTATATTTTAAAGCTTGTATCATTGTTATTCTTTAAACAATCAATGAATTCAATTTTCTTTTCTTCATTTTTATCAAATAAAAGATTTATTTTTCCTTTTTCAATTTCAACATGTGAATTTCCAATTAAATACATATTCATCGGTTCAGATAATCTAATTTTTGAAACTATATCTGCATTTGATACTCTTTTCCACAGTTCTTCTTTCAAATTATAAATATAAATATTTATTCTACTATAATATTTTTGAACACTAAATCCATATATGTAAATATATAAATATCCTATACCTGGAATTACTAAGTAACTATAACTTATCAAATCATTAAATAGAAATGTAGTAACAGACGTTATGAATAATAATAAATTTAAACATATATATACAAAATTAATATTTTTTTTCAACACTTTATTATAATTAATCATATTTTTATTAATTACAATAATTCCTAACATATGGATAATCATAATAAGCCCAATAACTCTATTATTGAAATATACAATCTTTGCTAATATCAAAGTAACAATACAATAATCTATTAATTTAAAATAATTATATTCGCCCGAAATATACTTCTTATTATCCTCATTTATAATCTTAGTAATTAGAACATTAGAAAAATTCATTACTATAATAATGACTAACAATAGCAAGAAGCAAATGATCATATTATGTATCATATTTGTAAAATTAACAAATATAAAATAGTAGTCTAAATTCATGTAACATAAGTAACCTATTGCGGTAAGTAATATTGCCTTAAAACAACATAACATTATAAATAAAATTGAGAGAATAATATTATTAAAAAGAAATTTATACTTTTCTTTTATATAATGAATAATATTAATAATATCTAATTGGCTATTATTCAAGTATTTAATATTTATATATGAATATGTATCTTGTTTTTCAATTAGTTTTTTTCTTTTTTTTACAGGATCCCAAACTCTAATTTTATCATCACACACATCTAGAACTACTTGTGCACTGTTATTATTAAAAACAACACATGGAATTGATTTGATTTTAGAAGTTAAATCATAATTTATTGATAGTTCTTTCAATATAACCTGTAAACTTTTATTAGACCAATCTTTTTCATATATTTTAGAAACAATAAATAAATTTGTCTTAATACCCATCCTTGAAAATAAAGAATTTAATATTTTTAATGAATTATTTTTACTTGTCAAAAACATTATCCCACCACCTGTACTATTTTTTTATTTTTTATATGATAGTCACTCGCATTAATAATTCCTAAATCATCATGGCTAATATATATTTTCATAAAATCACATTCTTCTAGACTCTTAACAATGTTTATTCTATTTTCTATATCAATATTTGATAATGCCTCATCTAAAATTAAAATATCTGGTTCTGATAATATCGCTCTTATCAATGCAATTCTTTGCTTTTGCCCCGTTGAAAGGTTAGATTGATTAGGTTTAATTTTTTCCTCTAATTTGTTAGGAAGATTATTAATATAATCATCAATAGCAAAATTTCTGCATAAATTCTCTATTGTTTTATTAGCAACAATCTTTCCTAAACAAATATTTTCTCTTATTGTTCCTGTAAACAAACTACTTTCATTTGATAAGTAAACAACATTACATTTTTCAATATTTTCAAATTTTGTATTACTTTTAACAAGTATTTTTCCGGTATAAACATCCGCCAATCCTGCTATACTTTTAGCAATGCTACTTTTGCCACATCCACTTTTTCCTAACAAAAAAATATTTTTTCCTTGCAATGTAATATTGGTATTATTTATTACAGATTTATTTCCATAACTTATAGAAAAATCTAATAATTTTATATTAGTAACATTTATTTTCCCATTTCTCGTATTTTCTTTAATATTTTGTTCAAAAAAAACTTGTAAAATTCTATTATATGCTGTTAAAAATTGTTCTAGTTGAAATTGAAACAATACTACTTCCAATATAACTGTTTGAATTATTTCTGAAACAGTCACAAAAATTGCTAAATTTCCCATTGTCATTTGCGAATTTAATACATAATTAATTCCTATAAAAATTGTAATTATCCCAAAAAAAATAGAAAACATATTCTGTAAAATAGAAATATAATTCCCATAATTTTCTTTATCAGCACTACTATCTATGTAATTTTTCAAACTAGAAAAAACCCTTTTTTTATAATATTTCTCACTTCCATTCGTTTTTATTTCATCTAGACTTTGAATTGTTTCTAAAAGATTTGCATTATAATCTGCATAGTTTTGCATTTCCTTTAAATTATTACGATAAATTTTATTAAATGTTTTCCACCCAATTATTGCTATTAATAGACAACTTCCTACCATTATTAATGTTAAATGAACATTTAAAAAAAACATATATATAATTCCAAAAATCATTATTATAAAATCTGGCAATAAGTTTACTAATAGATCATTTATAGTTCTTGATAATAAAAGACTATCCCCTATTCTTGCAAGAACTTCTCCAGACTTCATACGTTTTACATTATTTTGTTTATTATCAACAAATATCTCTATTATTTTTTTATTAATATTATATTCCATATTTTTTATTGTTTTTACACTTAAAATATTCTTAAAAAAAGTTATACTTCCTCTAAAAACAACAACTAAAAGTAGTAGCATACAAAATATACTTAAATATAATCCTAATAAAATATTATTCTTATCTATATCAATTGCATTCAATAATATTCCAAATTTTGATGCTAATACAACACCTATTATGGAAATTATTGCTGATAAAATCGAAACAATTATTATCCTTTTTTTTTCATTATAAATAGCCTGAATAATAAAGTTATCTTTTTCCTTTAATAAATATCTATTACTTTTTTTATTAAAAGATGAAAAATCCACTTTAATTAAATATTTTATTTTACGTATTAATTCACTACTCTTTATTTTCTTAACATTAGTTTCCTGCGGGTCTGAATATTTTATAGTTCCTTTTTTTAAGCTGTAAATTAAAATATAATGATACTGCTCTTTTTCTGATGTCTCTATTAAAGCAATTAACGGGAATTCTTCTCTTTTTAAAGAAACATATTGTGAACTTAAATATTCAAAATTTGTACAAAAAACATTAGTATTTATATTAAATTTTTTTAATATATTTACCATATTTTGTAATGATGTTCCGTTGGTAGAATCTATCATTTCTTTTCTTAACCACTCATAATCTAATAAATAACCATAGTATCTAAATAACATATGTACACATGCAACTCCACAATCAATTTCTTCTTTTTGTAGTATATGAATCATCATTTCTTTCATCAAAAACACCTTACTTTCTGATTTTACTATCAATCAATACAGTAGGGAAAATATCTCTACATAATCAATTCCTCTTAATATCAAAATATTAGATGTACAAAAATGAATAAACATTAATTAAAATATAAAAACAATTAACAATTCTAAAATTAAAGTGTTTACATTTATTTTTAGATAAAATTTTCTCAAATTATTTCTTATAACATTAATAGATGAAAAGCCTAAAATGATAATGGCTTTTCTGTAATAAATGATACTAATAAAAGCAGCATAATGGATTGGATCATTTAATAAGCAATTCATTATTGTACATATTTATTACTTCTAAAATCATTATATAGAACTTATTTATTAAATAATTTTTGATGGAATAAAAATCTTAAATATGGAATAAAAATGTACAATCAATTACAAATTTGTTGTACACTTTTAAATATTAGCATTTTATTTTCTTTAGATATTTTATAGTCAGCATTAATCAATAATATTAGATCTTTAATATTTTTTTGAATAAAAAAATCATCTATTTCGTTTAAAATAATTTCTACTATATTATTATTATTAACCTCATAAATATTAATTGTTAATTTTTTTACCTTATCTTTTAGGTACTCCATTAAAGAAACAACATAGTTAACATAATTACTATTTAAATAATAAGCCGAATTTGAAATAGAAACAGATATATTGATATCAATTCCTCGAAGTTCCAGCTCATTAAGTTCTTGATTAATTAAATAATCGAAATAAGGATTATCAGTATTAATAATTAATTGAAACTTTCTTAACTTATCTACATAATTATCAATCAAATTCAAGCATTTATCATATTCTTTATCATTTAAACTATACTTTATTTTTAATAAAACATATCTTAAATTATGTTGTAATCTATACAATTCATCACTCATTCTTGATAAAACGATATAATTCTCTTTTTTATATTTTATTTTCGTTTCTTCTTCTAATATTTTCAAATAAATATTGATCACTATAATAACATTAACTAACATTAAAATCATACATACAAATATATCAAGCTTATATATATTATCCGTAGTGTAATCCTTTTCTAAAATATAAAATGAAACTAGTAACAAAAATAATACAATCTCAATACTTATATATCTATTTTCATCTAGTTGTGTATTGAACTTAATTTTCTTATTAGACATATATAACACAACAAATATAAATAATAATTTAGATAATATCGCTCCAATTATTAATGATATACTCTCGTGGGAAATTATCCTATGAAAAAAAGATATTGCCAACGATGCAACGTTATTACAAATTATATCCATAAACAAAATACAAACACAAAAAATAATTGATTCTATTTTTATTTTCACATGCCAAATTCTTAACAATAATAATAATGTCAATCCAACAATTGTAATAAGTACCCAATCATTATTGATAAAAATATTTCCAACTACTATTTCTAAAAAAATTGTTATATTACTTAAAATGTATTGCTTATTTTTTTTTAATTCAAAATATTTTCCCAAAAAATAACATATTGTAAAGCTTTCAACTGCATTAATAAGCAAATCAAATGTATTCATGATATCAAAAACTCCTTATATAACAATATAAAATTTTTATAATATTTCTTTCCTATAGGGATATGTGTATTATCATTTAAAGTAATACTTGTCTTTTCTACTTCCTTAACAAACATTAGCGATATTGCATAATTTCTATGTACACGAATCACATAATTGCTATCTATCAAAGAAAGTACATCTTTTAATCCAGATCTATATGTATAAATCTGATTGCTTGTTATAATACTTATATCTTTCCCATACGACTCAATATAATGAATATCCTTTAAAAATATACTTGTTTTTCTTCCGTAATAAATAAACGTAATCATTTTCATTGTTTTTTTATAATATACTTTTAACAATCTAAACAATTCTTCAATATCTTTTTCTAAATTTTGTTTTCTAATAAAATAAAACGGATGTGTAGATAAAGAAGAAAAAACCAGTTCTTTTCTAGAAGAAACGTATATTATGGGAAAATTGCATTCTTTATTTTTTAATTGTTTAATTATTTCTATTCCGCTAATACTATCTAAATCTATATCAATAAATAATAAATCGATATTTTTATAAATTGACATTTCTGTAAAATGATCATTTTGAACTCTAATTTCATAATTTCTAAACACACCAGATAAAAATTTTTCAACATATTTCTCAAAATATTGACAAAATTCTTTATCATCATCTATTATCAAACATTTCATTTAATAGTCACCCCAAAAAAATTTTTATTCTAAATAATTTATTTTGTTTTATCCCACATATTTTCCTTTTATTCCATATTTCTTCCTTTTATTCCATATTTGTTACCACTTCTAATTATTATTTTAAAATACAAGTATATAAACCAAACATATAATAACAATTGATATTTTTTATATGGTACATGTCACCCCCCCACTTTATATAGAGGAATTAGGCGACCAAAATAAATCTATTTTAAATTCTAATATTTACGTTATCACAAAAAAAATTTTTTTAAAATTATTCTACGTAAAATGAATAAATTATTACGTAAATGTAACAATTTATTCATTTAT
>OJNH01000403.1_pt1 | contig 39362 bp, 37 predicted proteins | sample 1597361 | NCBI WGS metagenome assembly OJNH01 (sample SAMEA2452136, study PRJEB22498) | human gut metagenome | biome: human feces; feature: human gut; material: feces | place: Australia | collected 2012
CCATTTTTGAATTAGTATTCTGCATAGCTGCCAGTCCTGCCGATACATCACCAGCTGTTCCCGGTAAATCTTCCATATCGCCCATTCCGGCACCAGCCATAGCTCCATCATTACCTGCGGACTGACCGTTTTCAACATTATCAAGTGCGGGCATTCCAGAACCTCCAGAAAAGCCCTCAGCATTTTCACCAGATTCAAAACCGCCCTCTGCACCATTTTCAAGTGCCTCAAGCCCCTGTGAACCATTTACTCTGCCAAATCCATTCTGTGCAGCTTCATCAGCAGCACCCATCTTTTCAAGCATATCTGCTTCTTCATTGGCTGCCCTTGCATTCGCCCTGTGTTCTCTTCCTTCTTTTATAGCCTTACCCATTGCACCTGCACTTCTTGCCAATGCCAAAGCACCCATAGCAGCTCCGGCCATAGCGCCAATACCGCCCATGTTAAGACCTAATATCTGTCCCACTGTTCTTCTTGTAGGTATAAGCATCATACATATCATAAGAGTTAATAAACCAGCAAGGATATGTACGCCCTGCCCGTATACTACATTATAGACAGTTACCGGAAGCAACAATAAAATGGAATCAATTACCGGTACAAGCAAGGCTGACAATACATTCTTAAACCAGTTATTAAGCAGATTTTTGTCTGTATAACTCATAACGCATACCATTGGAAACAGACAGAAATAAATTGTCATTCCAAGAGCAACACCCACATATACATAAGAGAAGTATAATGCAAGAACTGTTGAAGCCGAGAATACAACTGCCCATATCCATGAGTTATCAGCCATGCCACTGAATATATCTGTAATTCCTTTTTCGAGGCTCACTGCTGCTCCATCACTTCCCGTCATTGAAACAGTAGAAGCCATAGAATTTATAAGATACAAAAATACATCCCTTATGTATATCATAAGATCAACCACATATGGAATGAGGTAAAGAAAAAGCGATATCATAATAAATTTATCTAATGAAGATTTTGCCTCTTCCCTGGTCTTTGCGGAATTTCCAAAAATCAACCCCTTTACAAGCTGTCCCATAAATATGCACCATATCATAACCCAGCAGATTAGACGGAACATATTATAAATATAAGCTCCTACAATACCATACGGATTTCCTTTTACAAGTTCAAATCCATAATAATTTGTTCCACTGTGTGCTATTCTTCCATACACAATGTTATCCATTGTCATGCCCCATGATTCCTCAAGCCCAAGGAGTATATCTCCGGGACCTCGTAATAATGTGATAAACTGCTTCTCAAGCCATTTTGCTTCCTTTGTTGTTGCATTTTCTGTTTTCTGTGTATCATTTCCTGTTTTATATATACCAGAATTTTTATCAACAAATCCGCCAGCCTGTGCAACTATTGTGGAAGACTCAACTATACCATAAGTTATATTCGCCATACATAATGCAACAGCAAGTATGCAGACTGTCTTTTTCAGGAAGTTTTTTATAGTTCTGTTATGAATTTTTCCTCTTCCAGACATAATCAATCCTCCTATCCTGCTCTCCTGTTTGACATCATCCTAGCAATCTTCTCCGGATCAGTCTCGCAAATCTTTGCCTCTGAACGAAGATAATCAACCTTAATGAATACAACAGTGTCTTCATTATCAATAAGACAGCACTCTCCTTTTCGCGATTTATCAATATCGCCATTAGCATCCACAGTACCACCAAGACGCATTACCTGATCTAACTGTGATTCTGTAAGAGGAGTAACCTCCCTGATAAAGTTCGCATCCATCTTTGCCTGCTTGTACAGAATTTTCATGGCAGTATTCTTAACGATAGCCTTTGTTTCCTCATAAGCATTGTAATCAGCCAACGCCTGCGTAATAGTAATCATGCAGACAAAACGCTTACGAGCCTGTCTGTACATACTTTCAATGAATTTACGGCTCTCATAGAATGCAAATGTATTATGAAACTCATCAACAACAACTGCACACTTCTGCAGTTTATGTGGATTATTAGAATTCTTCTTAACGAAGTATTCATTTACGAAGTTACATGCAATCTGCTGAGCAATTCTTTTATCGGCAGGTGGAAGCTGTGAAAGGTCTATATCCATACTCTGGGTATCTTCTGAAACCCTAAGCGTTGACTGACCATCATAGTAAGGCTTAACACCTATAACAGAATATACTCGCTCCCTGTCGCCATTTATAACTGTATATTTAAGACCGTTCTCATCTACAGGTAAGGCCGAATATTCTTCTGCACTATACTCTCCTATAGACTTTTCAGAATAATAACACTCCTTTATAAATGGCTGAATACCAGCTATTGCAACAGAGAAAGCCTTATCCTGAAGCTCGTCAGTATTAAATCTTCTTCTGTTAAGAAGAGATATAAAGAACTCGTGTAATGTAGGCATTGTCTTTCTTACTCTTCCGGACGAAATACGTCCTCCCTCATATACCTGCCCATCTTCATATATACTGTCAGGATGTCCTTCCTCTATACCCTTAGCTGCATATAAACCTACAACTGTATCAGATACAATCTTAGTGAGGTATACATCAGTATCAAATGAATCGACTTCTCTTCCATCTTTAATCATCGAAAGAATGATGTTGGTACAATCTGCACATTTTTCCATCAGATTAAGCTTACGGACTTCTTTTCTTATTGACGGAAGATACTCAAGTTCTACATCGATATCAAAAATATTCAGGATGTTATCAGAACCATGCTTAAGCTGGAATACTACACCACCCTCTGTACGAACAAGAGGAACATATTCCCCCTCTGCTCCATTAGGTGAATCGTAATCAATGAATGCCATTCTGTAGCCAAACACTTCCATCCATCGTGATGAATACATCTTTAATCCGGCAGATTTACCCGCACCTGTTATACCGGAAATACACATATTGTATCCGGAATGCGATCTATCATATGGATCAATAAGTACTGGCTGATGTGTAAACATATTTCTACCGCCAAGTATACCATTCTTATGAGAGAAAAATGATTCTGTATGATTAAATGTATCTCCAAGAGAATTCTTATCCATGATATGATACTTTACAATCAAATCCTTAAACGGTCCTTTGCCAACCTTCATCATTTTATTAAGAGGTGCTGACGCAAGCAATCCCTCTGCATGAGCACCATAACACCCAACAATATCAATACCTTTTTCCTTACCAATTGAATACAGCTCAGTACATGCATCGTCCAAACCTTCAAGACTGTCAGCTCTCACAACAAATAGGAATGCCACCTTGAAAAATACATTTAAACCAGCCTCTATTACTCTTGCCCATTCCTCACACTCTCCCAGCTTTGCTGACAGCCTTCTTGCCCTGTTAGTATCTAAATCCTTATTAGCTGCTATAAGTTCTGACTCAAGCGCAATTACTCGCTTATCGAGAAGCTTCTGTGATTCTGCAGATGAAAGAGGCTCCCAAAATACTGATGTTGTACAGTTAGGAAAATTCATAAGTTCAGCATATGTAACCGCAAAAGTACTTCTTCTTGGGATTTTATCCGCATACAATGCACATTCATATACATTACGTCCTCCATCATTAATAACAATATATTCCAGCTGAGATGGATTGATTCCATCTGCACAACATATATCTCTTGCATTCTTTCTTCCGGTAGAAAGATAATCAACCATATCAACTTCTTTTGACAAAAGCGTATCGGCCGCCTTCCCATCTTTTTTACCTAAATTATTATTTTTATCTTTTTTACTCTTTTTATTGTTCTTTGCAGGCTTTACTGCCATTATTATCAGGGCAACAATAGCCGCAATTATAATAATCAAAACACCTATTAACACTATCAACGATAACTGCTTAGACATAATTACCCCTTTCTATTTTTCATCTGGCATATCAAAATCAAGACTAAGTCCCGTAAATATATGATCTTTCTGTTCATCTTTCTTCGATTCTTTTGCAGGTGCTATTTGTGCAACCCTTTTCTCCTTCTCTTCTCTTGCTTTTTCTTCTTTTATACGCTTCTTCTCTCTTTCTTCAAATTTATTAGTCAAAATTTCTTTCTTTCGTTCTTCAATATCGCCACTTGTAATAGTCCTATTGTTCTCATCTTCTGTATTAAAAGCTCCAAGTGCTTCGATATCGTACGATTCCATAATCTTATCCGCAACCTCTGCATCAACACCACGCTCTATCATTTCATTATATACTTTGTCCTGCTGGTCCTGAACCTGTTCAAGAACCCCCTCTTGCATAGCCAGCTCATAGTCAGACTCCTTAAGACCGGATGATGATGTTATCTCTTCATAATAATTGCTTGCTTCAAAATCCTTTGCAGTAAAAACATTTGCTGTAAGAGGATGAAAATGCCTTCTCATCATCTGCACAAGTTCATCATTTCGCACCCTTGATGCTCGTACCCCTGCATTACCAAGTGCATGAATATAAGCATCTCCTTTTCTTTTAAGCTCCGTAATAGCTTTCTTATGAATTTCCGCATCAGTCAGATCACTTACTCCCATAAGGGGGTCATATGTCCAGTCGTATACATATGTCTGCACCTTTTCCGGTGATGTAACTTTAGACACCTGGTCTATGTAATTTAAATTATCAGCAAGATGAAGCCTCCTATAATCATAGACTTCAATCTTTGACGCAAGATTCTCACACTGACTAAGCAACTCCCACTCTATTTCATCTGTAAGCTTATCCTCGCTTTTTAAGTCATAATACTGTGATGTAAGCCTATTAAAATCCTCATTAAGATTGAAAAGCATCTGCTCCGTTCTGTCATAGGCATTTTTATAATTTTCCCTTACACCATCAAGGTCAACAGCCTTTGTATACTGTCTGAATGTTATTGGTTGTGTAATACTATTAATAAACATTCCATAGCCACCCTCAGTCATGTTCTGCTCTGATGCCCTTGATTGAAAGTAATCAAAGCCTCTTGCTTTAATTATTCCTATGAACCTTGTTCCCCCATCAGTAATAATCATATCGTCCTTGATATCATCGAACTTACAGAAATCAATACTGTCTTTACGCTCCAGTGTATCATAGTTAATGGTTTCTTCCGTAACCTTCTTTTTTTTCCTGACTTTCAGATACCAGTATGCATACAATCCAACCAGCACAATAACAATAGCAATTATAATTGCTATAAGCTGGACAACTTTCACCATATTATGCAGTGTCATCACTCATTTTCCTCCTCTAAAAGCTTTTCTTCTCTTTCCTTTTCTTTATTTCTTATATACTCAATATCTGAATTATAGTGCTTTATATAGATGCATCTATTTTTCTTATGGTGAATTCTTCTAAATATCCACTTATCTACCGTCAAACCTCCACCTTTCATATATTCCGTAGATGATATTGGTATCATCGAGAGAACTACGCGTATGATAGTGAGTATCCCTCCTATAGCTGTCCCAAGCAGCATTAGATTAAATAAAGAAAAAATCTTGGAAAGTATTACGGTAAATACCCCCCAGAACAGTAGAATCAGAAGGCTTCGTTTAGGAAAAAACTTTAACCATCGCTCTTCATCTTTAAACTCGCTGGGCACCTCATGTACTGACATTATTTATCTCACTTCCTTTTCTATTTTTACAAAACAAAAGAGCCACCTATAAAAAGGTGACTCATAAAACTCATACGAATGCTTCAACAAGAGATACAGTTGCACCGATTATAGTCGTTATGCCAAACAGCATCATTGATATTATTAATTTCCCCGTCATTCCTTCTTTTGCAGCAGCACGCTTATTGGAATTCTTTGATGCTGCAATCTTAAGACCAAAAATAACGAAACTAATCAATAATCCTATAATTCCTATGCTAAAACATAATGTATACCAGTCCTGTGCAAGTCCCAATAACACCTGCCAGCCGGTGCTATTACCATCAAGCACATTAGTCACACCTAAATAATCCCACGGATCATCACTTGCACTAAATGCTCCGAATACAATCATTTTTCTCATAGAATGCACCCTAAATAGCCCTTACAATACCGGCAATAATTATTGTAAGTGTTGGTGCTCCGAATACCAACAGACCTCCGATAATAATTCCAACAATCCATCCCTTTGCATCATCTCTTTTAGTAGAATTCTTTGTTGCCGCGATAGTAATACCTATTATAACAAGACACAGCATAATACCTATAATACCTATTGTTACGGCAAGTGTATACATGTCCGAACCAACCGTTGTTAATTTTCCAATTAAATCCTTAAAAGTGCCACCATCCGCGCTTCCGTTTTTCAGCTTACCTACAGCCCCATCAACATCAACGTCTGCAAATGCTGTAATTGATGATGTCAATGCAACAAGTCCTGAAGATGCTGCAACACCTAAGGCTGTCCCAGCCTTCTTACATTTCTCCGTTATATTCATTTCTCCCTTAAACCTCCTGTTTAACTTGTTTTTTATATACTTATATTGTTAGTTAGGTAAGGCTTAAAGTCAACTTATTTTTACAAATTTTTACAATTTTTCTTCACAAATAAGCAAAAAAATAAAAGGGCATCAGGCATAAGCCTGACACCCCTAAAAGATGGTTAATTAATAAGTTATTCTTCATCTGCTCCCTCAGAAGATTCCAAGTCCTCCTCTTCCTGCCTTTTAGCCTTATCTGCTTTCTTAGCAGCAGCAACAGCCTCTTTCTGAGACTTCTCAACTACTGCAGTATCAATAGGCATAATAAGTGTCTGGCATTCTTTACCAGCCAGAACAACAATTCTAGGATTCTTCTTTCCCATTCCTGATGTAGAATTTGTTATGATGATTACATCATCGCCGCAAACTCCTATAGCTTTTTCAAGGAAATATGGTGCTAAAATTATTCTTTCCGTATTTCCCTGCATTCCGCAATCAAGAGATACATGGTTTTCACCATTGTAAGAATCAAGCCTTAATTTTCCATCGTCAACAGACAATCCTACTCCAAGTCTTGACTTAGAACTTTCTGTTTTCTGAATGTTCGCAACTCTGATAGCATTAAGAAGATCACTCTTCTTTGCCTTTGCCTTGAATCCTGCACCTGTGCAGTATTCCTCAATCTTTCCTGCAATTTCTGCCGGATATGCCTGCTGTAACAATGAGATAATATAGCTTGCACCCTCTCCGTCCATAAGGCATATTGCAACAGGCTTTGAAGCCTCAGCAATATTATCTGTCTTTCTTCCCATTATGTTAAGAGCAACAAACTCTCCATCAAGAGAAGAAACAACCGTGTTTAAATTATCGCTAGGCACGCTCAAAGCTGGCATTTCACCCTGAATGTTACTCTTTGTAACATCCATTGATGAACTGGCTATTACAGCACTTGAGCATCCAACAAATAAAAGCTGTGCAACATCATCAGATGTTACAGGGCAGATACCAACGCAGCTGTTCCAGCCATACTCCTTACCTTTAATATGAGCGCTTACAGCGTGCATTACACTGGCAATGCCCTTTTTTAAGTCAGCAATCTTAAGAGTTATATTACCAAGAGGTACCATATTAGGAATTTCTGGTGCTTTACCATCATCAGCAATATAATTCACATATGCCGTACCCTGACCGCATGATACCCTGACCTTAGCATCCTCAAATCCAAGCTCAATTTCGTCACCCAAAGGAGCAAGGGCATTTACAACCCTTAATATCTCCTTATCAAGATTTACAGATATTTCGCCCTGAGGTCCGACTGCCTCACAATCCATAAGGAAGTTCGCAAAGAATCCCCCGTTGGCACATATACCAAGCTTAAGAACCCCCTGCTTGTTCTCACGAACAGAAAAGTTAATCTTTTCTGCTCCCTTAGATGAAGCTCCGTTTACAGCTGTTACAGCTCTTCTGACAGCCTTTGTTAAATTTTCCTTATCAACCAAAATCTTTACCATAATCATATCCTCCAAATTTAATAATTTATTTGTTGTTTTTTTAAATTAGTGATGGCCGCCTGAAGCCACCACTTAATATTACGAAAATAACAAATCAAGCAGGCTTTCCTGTCCTACTGATTCATTCTTCTTATCTGCGCTGTTATCCAGAGTAAATAAGACATTATCGGCTGTAATTGTCTCAACAGCCTCTTTTTCCTTCGGAGCAAACCAACCGAAGAACTCACCCATTTCAAGGAAGTTCTCAAAGTTTTCTCCTGAATATTCAGAAGTAAATCCAGCATCAGGCTTGGAAGTTACTTCCTCATTAATTGTTTCTTCTGCCACAAGAGCGCCAACCACTTCTTCAAATAAAGGCATAGGCTTATAATCAGCCATAATAGCCTTCTCATTATCAGTTGCAGCGTTATTGTTCTGGTTAAGGACATCAAACATATTCTTAAGCGAATCTTCATCTACCCTAGTATTGTTATTCAAAGCCTGTGCAAGCTTGACCCTTGGATCAACCTGCTTGCTCATCTTTGCCAGCCCTTCGGCAGAGAACTTTCCCTGTATGGCTGCTGTTGCAGTCTGCTTCTCAGCCATAATCTGCAAAACATCCATCTGAATTGTACCCTTGTATGCAAAATAATATGTCCTGCATTCCTCCGTCTGGCACAATCTGTAGCCTCTTCTCGATGCCTGCCACAATGTGAACAGATTATATCCGCACTGATAGAAAATCAGTGTCGGATAATTGTATTTAGTTGTTATACCCCATTCGTCAGTCTCATTCCAGACAAAATCAAGCCCGGTTTCAACATTTTTAGGGTTAGTTATGAAGCACTTTATGCCTTCCCTTGCCCGGTCATGCATCCATGCTTCCCTCTTTTTTGCTACGGGTTTACCACTCTCGATGATTGCAACCTTTCCAGCAAGTTCAGGAATATTATCCTCTAAGATTTCCTTTAACCTGTATGTAATCATCTTATCTGGTGATGAAGTAAACTCAACAAAAATAACAGAATTTCTTCCCTCGTCAAGTTCAGCCTTGACAGTTTTTATCAACTCCCGTTCTTTGCTAAGCAATCCTCCATTTGCCACAAGCTTAGAGCAATCTGGCACCCACGCAAGAGTAGAACCATCCACCGATGATATAATATTGTTTCTAAGATACGGCTTATCTGGATAAGACAATGCAAACTGTAGCTTATCACTTCCACACTTTGCACCCTGCGGAGTGTACATCATGGAATTCAAACTGCTTATTACATTCTTATATCCAAATATCATATCAGGATCAGGTGCAACAGGTACAACCTTCTCTTTAAGAGGTGGAAGAAATTCACTCATGTCCGATAAGTCTAATGTAAGCTGATATGGAAGTAAGAAATCTACAATTACCATAGGTGAAATACCAGGTTTAACACGAGGCTGGTCAAGCTGTTTACCTCTGCTCGATTTGTTGTAAGCATGTTCATTAAACTCAAATTTGCTTAAAACAACTCCATAAGCTTTAGCAAACTTCATCTCATCATACCAGCCAAATCCACGCTTTAACATTAAGCCAGGAGCAACCCTGAATAACAGATAAAAGATAGCATTTGCATATCCGTTAAGAAGTGTACCAGTAAGCAGAAGCTGCTTCTTTGATGCTTTTACTAAAGCTTCCATGGCATTACCCTGAGCTGTTCCACCGCCTTTGTACTGGTGACATTCATCAAAGACAGCATAATCAAACCAGCCTTTTAAATGCTTCTTTATGTAAGAAGCCGGACTGTATTTCCTGCTTTTCTTTTCGGCTACTTCACCTATCGGCATTCTACCTGTTCTTTCCTTAAACTCTCTTTCTCTTCCCCTGTATACCCAGGATGTAGAAGTTGAAGAATGCTTGGCATTTGAATAATGATTCATAGATACCCATTTGCTCTCCTTGCTTCCGCCAATATTGCTCACCCTTGGCTCCCACAAATTATCTCCGCAGACATAACACTTACTGTTAATTTGACGCATCTTGTCAAAATCCTCCGGCATAAGTGGATTCCAGTCCTCTTCGCTCCATTTTTGCTCTGACTGATATGGCCATACAAGATTATCGCAATGCGGACATATAAGACCAGTCTTGACAACAGGAAATGCTGACAATGGTTTCTTAAGCCAGTTACCGCCGCATTCGCATGGTCCTGTCTTATCACCCTTGACGCTCCCACATTTGGAACACACATACCTATGTTCCAATACCCATCGTGTCGAACCGCAATTAGGGCAAACTTGCGCACCTCTCTGCGTCTTCTCTGTTCCGCAGCAGTCACATACGAACTTTCCAACGGGTCGTACTCCTATCTTAGACACAGCAGGTCTCTGCATGAATGAAAGTTTTGCAAAATCCTTTCCCATGACATAAAACTCTTTCTGCGTAGCCTTTCTTGGACGCGTACTTATGGCAATCACATCATCAAGAGAAGCCAGCTCATATACATGAGCATAAGGAATATTATTTCGTATCTCTGATGCCCACTTTTTAACAAGATGCGCAGGAGACATGATAATGGTACGGTATGCTACATTATCTTTACTCATGTAGCAGTCTGTAAGATTTGCTCCGGGATGTCTGTCAAGCCATTTTTGGTTTTCAAATCCTTCAATTACACTTAATGACTGAATGGTTTTTCCAGTACCCATACCCTCATTCATGAAAACAAAGCTGTGCTTCTTTAACGCTGCCTGCGCACCATTAACTACTGCAAGCTGCTGAGGATACAGTCTCATTTTCTTAAGGGCAATATTTTCTGTAGTTCCTTTGAGCTCCGTAAGAGGTTTTACAACCTTTTTCATATTCTCGACAACAGAATTTCCGTATGTCTTTAAATATTCATCCAAATTCTCAACATACATTGGCTTCTGCGGTGTCTTGGCTATACTGATATAACCATCATTGTGAAGCTTCTTTAAAGTTTCGGATAATACCTGCTCATTAAATGTAGAAGCAAACCTTACGACTTCAATATCTGAAAGCCTGCAGACACCGCCACATTCCTTAAGGTCAACTGATACTTTTTCCGCTTCTTCTTCAGAAACTCCTATAAGTTCTTTTCCAACAGCTACAAGAAATTTTTCCTTCATTCTTCTTAAAAGCGGCTGCATCCACTCTTTAAGCAACGGAAGTTTATATGTATTCATTAAGAATGAATACATGCACTCTTCTTCCTCGCCCTTTCTGCAAACAAACGCGCTTTTACCAAGTGTGCAGTTGTAAAGATACCCGTTCCATGCCGTCTCCTTTCCTGACACAACCTGAGCGAAAAATCCTTTATATGGTTCGTCCGTTGGACCATATATAACATTATTATTTAAATATATGCCTCTGTGTGCATTTGCCCAGAAACCACTAACTGTTTCTTTGCTTCTGTCATACACACTCATCAGCACACATCTTCTAGAACCACTGTAAGCAGTCCCCGGTTCGCCAATATCCGATACAGCAAAGTGAAGCCATGCATTTACACCACCTGCATTAACTCTTGAACTTTTCATGTTACCTCCTTTGTGCTTTAAGCACATTTAAAAATTACTCATCATCCTCTGATTCACCATCTTCATTGTTTACCGGTGCATCGCCATCCAGCTTAATGTAATTGAAATCTGAATCAAGTATATTCATGGTTGTTATGGAACTCTGCGTAACCTCCACATAACTTCCGCCAGTGCTGTCTTCAACTACCTTTTCAAATTCCCTTACTTCTACAACACCTCGCTGTAGATGCAATGTCCCATCAGCCTCATTTCCAGCAAATCCGCTTCCTACGCCGCACACTGCAACAAGATGAGATGTCTCACTTGTTAATGGTATAGGTGGCGAACCTGCATCTGTAGCCGTATACGGCTTGGCTCCGGCAAGACTTATATCTTTTGCAAGCTGCGATGTAATAAGTGCATCCCTGAATCCATCTGCGTTGAAGTCTTTCGTAGTAAAGTATTCAACATTATCCGGACTTGCCGGAACATCGTACATCTCTTCGCTCTCAGACAGATAAGGTATCATCTCCAATGTTCTATGATACCCCAGCCACTCGATAAGATTATCTCTTAAATAACCTGAACAGCTTCTGCGCCTACAAAAAATAACAATCTGCTTGTACTTGGCATACTCTGCATCATCGAAGCGGTACACACCAAGTGGGTCAAATCGGGAATAAAAACTCTTTGCAAACTTCTCGTCTGCAAGCAGGTAATACGGAATAACTAAAACGAGAAGACCTTTGTTTCTCAAATAACCAAAGATCTTCTCGACAAATTCCTGCTCCAGTCTGCATCCGTCACCATCCCCATACGGTGGATTTGCGAAACAGAACCCGAACTTATTATTACTGATTTTTACTCCATGAAGAAAATCTGCATTGATCAGATAATCAACCTTCATTTCTTTTTTCACTTCATTAAGCTTTTCGTAAATGTTAACATTTAACTCTACTCCAAATGTGTGAAGCTTTGATTTGTCAGCGTTGGAAATCACTGTCCTAAGCGCTGCTCCGTCTCCAATGGACGGTTCTAAAACATTTACCTCACCTGCAGGCCATCTAAGCATTTCAGCTATTTTCCTGCAGTGCTGTTGGTCTGTCGGGTAATACCCCAGCTTTCCAACATTAGTAATTGACTGGAAGAATGTGTTTCCTGAAGAGACATTCTTCTTTTCATATTCTGCCATATGGCACCTCCTTCTGAGCATATACGCCCTTGTTTAATATAATCTATTAAACAGACACACATATAAAAGCAAAAAAATAAGCCTGCGGCATAGCCACAAGCTTTATAATCATACATATATGTCTGTAAATAGCACCCTGCCACACATATACATAAGCATATGCGTGCAACCAAAATTCCAATCGGAATTATAAAAAAATAATAAAATAAATACTATATTATAATATCATAGCTCAATTCATAAGGCAACAATTTTGCAAAATCCTTTTCAAATCCTTTTCAAATCCTTTTCAAATCCTTGCAAAAAAATAAGTTAATGCTAAAATACTAATCACTAAGGCTAATTAAGAATAAGGGGGATATCATGCAGCGTTGTATCGATAAGAAAATTGAAAAGATAATTAATGATGAGATGGAAAAAGCAAAGAAAAATATAATTGAAAGAATAAAATTCATATTCTTGGACAGCGGTATATCAGATGAGCTGCTAAGTTACGACAATATTCCGATAGAAGATATAGGCTTTCCAAGCAGAATAGAGAACTGCTTAAAAAAGTCCGGGATATGTACACTAAGAGAACTTGTGCTATGTTCAACAAATGACCTGAACCACATCCATAATTTGGGCAATAAATCCCGGAACCAGTTGGAAAGTATTCTGTTAGAAAAATACAATTTAACAATCAGAAAATAAAAAAAGACTGCCAGAGAAAAATCTCTGGCAGTAATTTTTTAAATAAAGTCATGAATACTCATGCCCGGAGCGTCCCAAGGATGACTTGGCGAATAATCTCCGGCAGTTGCAGACGGAATATAATGATAGTCGCCTATCTCACCATATTCCTGTTCCTTATCTGCCTCATCCTCAAGCACAGTAATTTCCAGACTTTTAACATCTGAAGCATCAAGAATCACCTCTGATGAATCATACATCTCCGAAGCTATCTGCTCTGCTTCTTCATTAGTAAGAGAATTATCCGGGTCAGGTATTTCTATAACCCTCTCTAAAGTCTCTTTTATATTTACTTTTTTGTAATTCATATACAACCTCCATTTCTGCCTCTGGCAGATTTGCTTTCTTAACTGCAGTCTTTAGCAATCTTTTACTTTGCACTCTGCAAGATACAATAAATTTTTTAACCATCTGTTATGTGACATATGCGAAGTATCCTTGCCGTTTATTGTATCACGCAAGTCTATCATAGCTGCTGATGGAATGAAAAAGTACATAGATTCCAATGCACAGCGTACCCTTTCTTTATTCGGTACATACTGCTCTTCTCCACTTTCTTCCGGGTTATCCTTAATCAACAACTTATTTCCCGCATATATTCTGATTGTTTTATTAACATCACTATCCTGTCTTGCCATCTTTGCTGCATATGATGCAATGTTTCTGCTTACTATCATCTGGGCCATGGCACTAACGATTACAACCTCATCTTCAGGCATGTAATCCTCAAGCTCTGTTTCATCGTCGATTTCAATCTCCGGATGATGTGCTTTCACATATTCATACTCAAGATCGTACACTATGCTGCAGACATTGTAATCATCTCCGCTAAGTTCCTGAACATTAAGCGCATTACTTTTCTCCTGACCAAAACGGTCATCTGTCAGTATAAGCTCATAACTATTCGCATACAGCTCATCTCCACAATCAGAATACTTCAATTCCTTAGGTACTATCTCCCAGTGCATAGCTCTGTGAGACTTATTTATGAGTTTTAACAACTCCACTTCCTTAAGAAATGACTCGGTAATGTGTACCATAACATTTTCCTTTAAGCACTAACTGCTTCCTTTCCGTTTAGTTTTTATCTAACATGCTGCTTTAAGCAGCTTCTAATGAACAACCATTTAATTTCCCTTGGAACCTCCATGACTGCTTAGCAGTCTTTTTATAGACTCATTATTACTTTTACCACAAATATATGCCACTATTTAAGCAAATGCAAGCCTGTTTGCACTCTTTGCCTGTGCAGACCTCAATTTCCTTAATGAGCATAAAAGGGTATTTACATAATCCCCATACATTACCATGAAATTTGAAGCAACATTATTGCTTGAATCCTGATAGAGAATTTCTGAGTATATTGAGATATTTCCATTCATGCCATCTATTGCTCTTTTAAGAATATCTTCTGTACTCATATACATTCTTCCACCAATCAGACCATCAGCAAACACACCTCCATCATAGTATAGCTGTGTACCACCAGTACCCTGATAAAACCTGAGTATCTGAGCTGTTTCGTCATCAACCCCAAGTGCATCCATATAGTCCTGTGTCGTAATAAGTTTCTTTACCCCATTAACCATTAAATTGTACCTCCATTTGGCTCTCTGTATGTAATCAGTCTTTTTAGATCATTAACAAGCAGTGAAGCATACATAAGAGGCTCCCTTGCATTGTTGGCAAATATGCCATTTTCAGTATTATCTAAAAATTCTTTCAGCTCTGTATCAGATGAACATATCTTATACATTTCTGTATACCCATTATGTTCAGTGACATAATATTCATTTTTTAATGAATTTCCCGTTATTCCAGATACATCCTGTTGAGAGAATGTATCCCTTACCTCTGCCACTGACTTTAAAGAATATATCTGTTCATCACTTGTTAATTTCATGCAAAGAACAATCTCATTAACCATGCACATAGAAAAACCTCCCTTCATTTCTTCTGCCTGTTTAATCTAACATTTTCTCTTTCTTAAACGAGAACTGATTAAGCCCTCCAATTATGATATGATCCATCAATGGTATATTCATTAATGCACCCACCACTGACATTCTTTTGGTAGTTTCAACATCTTCCTTGGACGGCTCTACACATCCGCTCACATGATTATGCACCAGGACGAAACTTGCAGCTCCGGTTAGAAGAAGCCTTATAAAGATTTCTCTCGGTGCAACTGATGCAGTATTAACAGTTCCATGCGATACTTCCAAAATGCCAAGAAGTTTCATTTTGCTGTCCATTGACAACAGCCAAACATGTTCTTCAGCTTTCTTGTCAGCATCAAAAACCTTGCGCATCATGTTCGATATTTTAGCTGGTCCATCCAGATTTTTTTCTTCTGGATAATTAACCCCGCTGCCCTTAACCAGACAAGGTATACCCTCATTCTGATTAAGCTCATAACGATTAACTCTCATCAACTACCTCCTACTGCTTTAAGCAGTTTTTCATTTTTGTCTACTTTCATTTAGTGCAGATAAAACTATATTCTGTATATCTGTCCTGACAGGCGAACCAATGATAATGCTATAATTTCTTACATCCTTTACAACTCTAATAGTATTATCACTGATTTCAAGGTAACGTTCGTCACCATCAAAAACACCTGTCCTCAACAACGCAAAAGTATCTTTGACACGCAATATTGTCTTATCTTTTCCGTACACAATATCAAACATTTTCTGCTCCAATCTTTACCCCATCAACGGGAAATACAGATACATTCCTAACAGATGCATATTCCAGCAATACCTTAATAACCTGCGCTACAGGTCCAAAAGGTGTTGCAAGTGCAATACCATCTCCCGCTTTATCACATGTACAGCATTCATTACATAACTGCGATAAAAGCGGGATCTCCTCACATGCTGCTTTAAGTGCCTTAGCTGTCTTTACAGAGGTATCCTTAGACTTTTCGTACGCCTTTGCAACATTGGCATCATCAAATGTAATACCATTTGCATAACCGCCAAAATCCTGTGTTTTTTCTACAGCCGCCTCTGCCGCGCCATCATTCTCCTTTTCAGCCTGTTCCCATTCATCTTCCTCTGAGGGTTCTTCTAAGCCAAAAAAACTGTCAAAGAATGATAATTCCTGTTCAGGTTCGCTATCTGACACAGGCATTTCCTCCGGTATATCTTCTCTAGGTACTGTATCATAGTCTGATACAATACTTTCTTCCACACCCGGCTCATTAAGGAATGGATTTTCCTCATCGTAAGAATCTTCTGCCCCAACAAAATCAAATGGCTGTTCCAAAGATTCTTCATTATCTGCCTGTCCGGTATTTGCGATACTCTGGATTTCTTCCCCGCTTTCTGCCTGCATGGATTCTTTAGCAGAACCCTGACACTGTGATTCCTGTTCATGTGGCAGCGCTGCACAGCCTCTTTGCTCTAAGTCTGTAATTCTGGCTAACAGTTCATTAATCAACTCACTGTCACCACTTCCTGTACTCAGCATACATATCTCTGCAGATGTTATTCTCAATGAAGAGTAATTCCTGCATGTCAGCTTTGAGTACTGCTCATTCAGCTTTCCGGCAACTCCAGAGAGCCTTATCATGCCATACGATGATATCTCTTTCAGAGTTTTCATATACTCTTCTGAAACCTCCCTGTTAAGAGCCGCATTACAGCTTACCGTAAGAGCATCACTTATCGCATTCAGTATCATTTTAAGGAAGTTGTCGGGATTTACCGCCGACTCCTCTTCCTCATGTATGATACTTAACGCCCTGCCAAGGTCTTTCTTAACAAGAGCGCCTACATACTCTGCCATTGTTTCAGGTCCCACCAGCGCAAGATACTTTTTTACGGAATCCTCGCCAATCTCCTCTCCTTCCTCAAAAGGCATGGAGATATGTGAGAAGTTATTGACCGCATTTCGTAAAGAGCCATCTGCTGATTCCGCAAGCAGACCAAGAGCTTCATCAGTATATGCAGCTTTATACTTTATTCTCAAATCACCAAGCAGCCCTAATATATCTGCTTTGGTAATTCGTGAGAATTCATACTTACCACACCTGTTCTTGATTGTCTGCGGTATCGACTGGAAATCTGTTGTACACAGAATGAAGTAAACATGTGACGGAGGTTCTTCGAGTGGTTTAAGGAGTGACTTCCACGCGCCATCTGTCAGGCAGTGTGCCTCGTCAATTACATAAACCTTACACTTACCATATTGTGGAGCAAATGATATATTCTCCAGCAATCGGTCTATGTCGTCCTTTCCTCCGTTTGTGGATGCGTTCAGCTCCACATAGTCTGCGAATGTTTCAGCCTTAATAGCCTTACATGTTTCGCACTGGCAGCAAGGCTCATCATCCACCTTACTGTCACACTGCAGCCATTTGGCTACAATTCTTGCAGTTGTGGTCTTTCCACCACCTGTCTGCCCGTAGAAAATAAGGGAATGCTCAAGCACTCCCTTTGTCAAAGCTGTTTTAATTGCTTTAATTGTGTTGGTCTGGCCAACAACCTCACTAAATTTCTGTGGTCTTACCACATTGTATAGTGCATCCTGGATTACCATCTGCAATCCCTCCTTTCTAAATTTTTCTTTGCCATAAGCACCTCCTTTGATGCATTTCCTGCATCTTCAACCTATTTAATCAGAACTACGAAAAAACATAAAAAAAGAGCCTATGGCAAAAACCACAAGCTCATTTAACACAATAATTCTGAAAAATAGCACCCTGCTCACCCTTATAATTTGATTTAAGGATGGCAACACTGTCAATTATTTTTAAGACAGAAAAACAATAAAATAAATACATGATTATAGTATCACAGAGCCATTCCACACGCAAGAGATATTTTTCGTGTTTCGTCGTCATTATCGTAACTTAAAATACATGCATTCTTATACTATTCTAATCGAACATATATTTGATATATCCATAAATATAGTGTATAATGAAAAAAATATTATAGGGGGTATAAGCTATGAAAATACAAATTAATAAAAATTTAGATGAATTTGAAAAAAAACGTAAAAAGAAAAGAAACCAATTAATCTGCCTTATATTAGTTTTTTTGTGTGGTGTATATTATATTGCTTTTGGAGAACATTTAACCTTAGAAATCATGGGATGGTTTATGATCGCATCAAGTGTAATGGTTATATTTTTCTGCCATTTATTACTTCCTCTAGATAATCTACTTTTCCCTTTTAAAAAAATTCTCTATAAATATAGAAAAAGCTATTTACACTTTAAATATGAAACAGAAACATTTAAAAATCATGACGATTAAAGAATTAAGAACATTAACAGGAATGAGTCAGATCAAATTTGCCATCTATTTTGACATTTCCGCAAGAAACATACAAGAATGGGAACAGGGGGCGTAAGCAATCACCGCCATATTTGATTGGATTGCTAAAACGAATTCTGGACAACGAATACTTCACTGAAAATCCTTGACTTTTCAAGAAAGTACACCTATAATCACAGTAAATAGAAACATATTGGGATGTAAATAATTGATAATTAATATCATCTTTAATTAATAGTTACATTTTGGGATGTAAATAATTGATAATTAATATGTTTCAAAATTAATAGTTACATTTTGGGAATTTATCCTCGCGAAAACCTTAAACAGCAAGGTTTTAACGAAAAAAAATGGTGTGTCTGGAACTAATCCTGACACACCATTTTACATTTAGTCTGACAATTCTGCTACGACATTTCCTTTCCTTGCGACAATATCATCTTCGTCACAGTAGTCACTATCAGTGCACATATACACATCATCTCTTCCAAGCTCTGCCATAAGTGACATGGCATCACTATCGCACTGATGAGCATATTCCCTGGTTTCCACCTCACTCTGCATATAGTTAAATATGAGAGCTTCGCCAGCTTTTATCCTTCCACTAGCATATCCAAAGATTTTTTTCTGACACTTTCCGCAATATCCGGTTTTTATAAACTCCCGGACATCTGCCTCAGTCTGAGGAAAAGCTTCCTGCAGATATACTCTTTTGTTTTCATTCGTATATCGTTCAAGACCATCCACCTCTCCGTCAAACAAAAGTACATGATTATAACTACCACACATTGGACATATATTGTCCACATTAAATACTATTGCCATAAGCACCTCCAGTAAATTATTTTTAAATTATTTTTTAATACTCACTAGCAAGAAGAAACTGAACCCTGCGCTCCTCTTCCGGAAGCTCTTCAAGTTTGTCCTCCTCACATGGACTAATTGCATAAAACTTAACGCCATTATAACTGAAAACCTGTAAATAATCAGGTTCAGGATATCTTTTATTAATCATATCCATACATCTTCTTATAATCTCCACTGGCTCACCAAACAATAATGCAAAGCCCTGTGTACATGATACATTAATGTTTTTAAATACATAATGACCCTTACACTCCTGTTCTGTTAATTCCAGTCCATTATACTTGTCAACTTCACTCATATAAACCTCCATTATGCTGCAAGCAGCCTTATTGTATTAAAATAATCATTATGCGTAAAAGTCTTTCTCCTGCACATTTCCAGTGCATTCTCCAGTGATTTCAACGCTTTCATATTAAGCTGCTCATCCCCGTACATGCTTAGAACAGATTCAGGAACAACACAATGCTCCAAGCCTCTTATTCTAAGTGTCGCCTTAAGAATAATATCCTCTAATGCCATCATAAGTGCTATCACCATTGTCTCAGAAGTGTTCTTGATGAACGACTGCTCATTTTTCTCTTTAAGAGCATCCAAGCACAATAACACCTCGCACTTACTGCTAATATTTTCCAGCTCTGACAACATCCGGCAAACCTTTGGAAAGTCTGGCTCATTAAGCCACTCCTCTCTTCCGCACGCAAGCTCATGTACTGCCCATACAGGCAGCTTTAATTCAGCAGCCTTTTTCTGTTCCTTTTCAGCTGTCAGCTCATGTCCTGCAAACAGACAGCTGCACCTGTTCATTATCGTAGGAATCAGTCTTGTTTCGCAGCATAAAATTATGCAGTTATTACTACTGCCATCTTCCAGTGCCTTTAACAATGCATTCTGTACCGTAATGCTCATGCGGTCTGCATGAGCAATTACAAATACATTAACTCTTGAAAACACTGGGATAACATTCTGGTGTCTTTTAATATCCTCTATCTGTTCCAGTGTTATCTCTCTTTTTCCAGGAATAAGTTCGATAAAATAACAGTCGGGATGTTCATCAAAAGTCTTTTGACTTTCAGCACCATAATTAGCAACTTCTTCAGCTGCGTGAATAGCATCTGACACTACACCAGTGCCATCCTTACCATAGAAGATAACTCCCCCATATGGATTTTTAACCAGATACCTTATCTCCATGCTTACTCCTTTCTTAAGAATTTTCTCTGTTTAATTTTACTGTAAAAGAAATCGCCAGGATCATCAGGACATATCCTTTTATCCTCAGATAACAAAACACCGTAATTGTCGCACTGTGCAGAAAAATTATCCGCAAATGAAACAATAAGAGCCTCAAATGTCTTAGGGGCTATACAGCTTTCATCGCCATGACTGCTTAGCACTATATGACACAATTCATCAATCATGTCCTCATCTGTCATGCCAGTCTTTTTAGCAGTGCTCCTTATAATGTCAGCACCGATATCAAGATGTCCTAAAAGCTCGCCTTTCTTCGTAATCCTTGCACTAGGAAAACCACGGTATTCATACACCTTACCTATGTCATGCAATAATGCCCCGGCAATTACAAGGTCTTTTGTCCTACTGTCAATAACAGGTCCATACTCCTTAACCGCCTTCATTCTTTCTGACAGGTTAAGATAATCAACTGCAAGCTCACACACTTCGCATGTATGAATAAGAAGACCACCATTAAAGTTATGATGCATCTTTAAACCCGCCGGAAGCTGTGATAATGCTGCATAATTTTCATTAAATATGGTTTTAACAAGCAAGGCCAGATTTTCATCACTAATCTGTAACATATAGTTTCCTATCTCCCTTGTAAAACCTTTTAAGTATTCCTTGCTTAAGCACCTTGCAATCTCTGACATTTCATACTCTGCCTCTGCCGCCTCATTCATTGCTCCAATAATAAGTGAACCCTTACCATCGTAAGCATCAACACGGCCATATACATGAATAACTTTACCGATAAGAGCTGCCTCACGGCTTCCATCTTCCGATATAGTCTCCTGCCACATTCTTGCGGTATGACTGCCTGTACAATCTGTTATAAAAACATTTGCGTACCTGCCTTTCTTACCTGAACTGATCTTGAAATCAGACAGAAAATAATAACCTTCAATATCCTTACCGATATTATCATCAAACTGTGAAATCTTTGTTTTCATAATAACCTCCTGTGCGCTTTGAGCGCTTTTTAATAACTAACAAAACTGTTTTTTCCAGGCATTAATGACAACTGTTATATTGTAATCATCTAGCGTTGTCTGACTTTTAAGGTAATTCATAAGATCTCCTTCAAAATCATAACCTGAAAATTCTCTTATAAATTTCCTGATAAGAGGATAAAATTCACTTACATGAACATGATTGAAAATGTAGGTATGCACTTCCTTGCAATATGCTCTTGCAACCTTAGCGTTTTCAGTCAAATCACCCACATAATCCTGACTGATTGAAAGATACTCCAGAGCCATATCATACTCTGTCCTTTCATCGAATACCTCTTTAATTGCAGATCTTTGAATAAACTCACATATCCTTTGGCTGGAACTCACCCTATTCATCGCAATCACCTTCTTTTCCGAAAGCAACTGCAAATAAGTTATCGTAGTATTCCCTGATATACCTATTCAGGTACTCATCATCCGGATATGCAAAGCCCTGGCAGTCACCGACCAAGGAATCATTAACTCCCAGCATTCTATGAACATAAATTTCTCCACACCGAGCGAAAACTTCAGTAGGTGTCTTATAATATGACTTGTTATACTTTCCTGATAAATTCTCTACAGACTTATCAATGAAATAACAGTATCTATTAAGAATCTTACTGAAATCATCTTTAATACTAAGATAATCTTTCCTGATTCCTGTCAATGTACCATCGTCAATCATGTGCATGAACTCATGCACCATAGATTTAGGATTTCGCACATCCACGCATATACATCTGAAATATGAATAATACAGACCTATAGCATGATGATTTCCAAGCTTTCTGAAGCGCAATGACACATCTGCATACCTTTTTCCTCCAAAGTAAGTCTCGCTCAAAGCACTCCATTCCTTTGCAAGTTCAGCTACTCTATCTGTGTCACACTCTTCGTCCATTTCGATGTATCCGAAATAATCATTAAACTGTGACTCCTTCATTGCTTTAAGTACTTTGTCCGGAATCCCCTTCTTTGTCTGGAAAGATCTGGCATAATCGCTTTCCCGTGCCCTGTTATACTGCGCCATCCTTTCAATCTGAACATTTCTCTTAAGAATACGACAGTATAACTTTTCAAGTGCTTTGTCATACAATGTGTTCCTATGAAAATAAGAAATTGAAACCTTAATCCCAAGCAGATGACAATACAGAGCCATATCTGAATATGCAACTTTAGTCTGTAGAATATCAGATAATCCGCCTGTGTACGTCTTTCCTGACAGATTTCTGCTGGATGAAAATGCAGTGGATTTTACCGTTAATATCTGCGTTCCAAGAGCATGGCATATCCTCTCCAGCAGATTATCATCTGCAGCTACAAGACCATCATCCAGCAGCTTATCAACTTCTTTACTAAGAAGAGATTTAATGTAATCCTTAAATGATGCATCCTCTTCCATAACCTTAACAACCTCATTAAACATAACGGCTCTGGCTATACAGAAAGCGGCATCGGATATATAAGCCATGGTATACTTTTTTTTCCCGGTTCGATAATAGCATCTGCCACGCGACCTCTTTTTCATTTTGTTAATAGAAAGATATACAGGCAAATCATCATATGATTCATATCCAACAAGCTGATAATAAGGCTTAACTCCTCTCGTTCCTACAATCTGAAATTGTGAGCAGGCCATATTTCCCCTATTAATAAAATCAAAATGTCGAATGTAATCTGCCGCTGTTGAATACCCCATTAAATCTTCAAGAGTATCACTTAGCTTGAAATTTTCCTCCTGCATATCATCTGACACACAATCTAGCAGAAGTTCTCTCATATAACCTTCCAGCTTATCACTGATATACTCCATGTCTTCCTCCTCAATCTTTTTCTTTGAAAAAATTGAGTAAATTTCAGAATTTGTTGTAAGCTTCATCTCCTTTTTCTTTTTTAGCAGTGTAAGAATCTTTTCTTCCACTGACAGATAATCGTCAAGATTATCCGAATTTTCATTCTCTGTTTTCCCAGAGAAAGCAGATGGCATATCAGCGGAAATTGTCATATTGTTATATGGCTTTCCACCGATATCCCCAAGCATTGAGAATAAATCCATCTGCCCGCATAAATTAATTGCCATAGGCACCTCCTTCTAGGCTCACGCCCTATTTTTTATTTATCTATGTAACAGTCACATAAGGCATAAAAAAAAGAGCCTGTGGCAAAGCCACACGCTCATTAAAATCCTTATATGTCTGATAATAGCAACCTGCTCATTCCGCGAATAATAAACACTAATCGCACAAGAATGGCAACACTGTCAATCATTAAGACAGAAAAAACAATAAAATAATACATTAACATATTAGCACAGAAGTATTAAAAAGACAATATGAACTACTCACAGTTGTCACATATTTGTCTATTCTACTTTATTTTTTTATAAAAATGCCATTTATTATCTACTTTCCCATCATCCCTAAATGGATTATAAGCTATAGTCTCTTTATCGTGATAATCTACGCTTTCTGGCAGATATGTTTTTATATATTCTACATCCCTTATATCGGTGTATACCTTATCACTTTCTTTGCTGTTATAATACCTTGTAAAAGTAATTCCGCCATGTCCTGTTGTTTTGCCTTTAGTGGCATAAGTTATCTGACCATCGTCAGAAACAACATATCTAATGGTCTTGCCGTTCTTATCAATTGAAATATATGCATTTTCATCAACGCTTTTCCATACACCAACTATTCCATCAATTGGTTTATTGGCATTATGTGTTACAACTGTCATAACAACTACGCATACCACAAGAAATATTCCCACTGCTGAACCTATTACTATATTTTTGATTTTCCTCTTTTCCATAGTTTATTTTTACTTCTCCCATCTACTTTAATTTACGCTTAATATGAAGCACTCAAACATGTTCAGTATATCATTAATACACAGCCTACATCAACCAGCTTTTCTTGTATTTTTGCTATCCTTTGCTATATTCTGCAAAGAATAAGCAAAACACATACTCACCAATTTATCGCGCTTTAATAGCTGGTTAAAGGCATCTTCTTCCAATCTTTCTTTTCCTCTAATATCCTTCATTTCATTACTTCCTTTCCATTATAACTTCTTCTGTGACATCTCCTATTTCTGGTTCTAAGACCTGTCCCTCATCTGCACTTACCTGGGCTTCTATGTGTTCTGAATGAGCATCATCTTTTCTTTCCTCATAACTTATCTCTGCATTCTTCTCATAAGCTGATGTTACACCATATAACCCAAACCCCATCAAGAAAGATAAACCGAATAATATTAAACCTAACACGACATTGACTGCTCTTTTCTTCATAATTTTTTCCTCCTTAAACTAAAAAATGCAACCCATAGGGCTGCATAAACTTTTTATTTAACTAAAAAAGGCATGTGCCTACACACATGCCTGATACCTGCTCAAATCACGCAGCCCATTCTTACCACACAATCATTTTCACATGATAATGCAATAGAAACCGTTTCTTTAAATGCGAAACAAAAAAAATAAGTACTAAATGTATGTTAACAGAGGTGTATATAAATTGCAAGTATTTTGAAAAATTATTGTAATTATTGTAATATAACCTTTGCCCGTTGCCGCAAAATCATGTTCTGCTTATCATATCAACAATTACAGGAAACACAAATTCCAGAAACATACATATTACTACAATGACACTAAAAAGAAAAAATCCCCATGCCAAACAACGAAATGCCAGCATTTTACGCCTACTAATCTTCCCATCCTCTATATCAACAGCACAATCCTTAGCCATTGAAAGAAATGCGACAAATCCTATATTAAATACACATAAAAGTAAAATATTCCTCAAAATCATGCCTCCTTAAATCACAAATAGATACTATTTTAGCAAAAATCTCATTAATGTTACTGGTAGCAGCGACTAACTTTCTTTATTTCCCTTTTCTAACAATTTCAAAAACATACAGGGTTCACACACTTTAACTGGAGATTTTGAATAGTCTTTTACATTTCTCGTCACTATACAATCCATTTCTGTGCGAATAGCCGTCTCAACCATAACAGCATCTTCATAATCCCTAATCTCAGAAGACAATGCCTTTCGACAATCCAATGAGCCTGTATCTAATATATGAAACAATGAGAAAAGCTTACTCAAAATTTTTCGTGTTTCCTTATCATCATGTGTTAATCGATGCGTCAGATAATATATATCCGTTACAGACTTTGCTGTAATAAACCCCTCGAACTGTTCATTTGCAGAGTAAATAAAAATCTTTTGTGCCGCCTCCGCAAATGGAATACGAGACTGTAATGCATCAATAATAACACAAGTATCAACCAAAACTCTCATATTCCATTCAGCCTTTCTTCCTTTGCCTCTTCCAAAGTCATATCATTTGGAAGAATTCCAAACAATGATTTCGCTATATCCACTCTATCCTGATATGGATTAGTCAACTTTGCAACAACCTTTCCATTTCGCGTTATATATATATCTTCAGTTTCTGCAAGCATAAGATACTTGCCAAGATTAATTTTTAGTTCCGTCGCAGTAATAGACATAACAACATCCCCTTTCTGAACCGAAAGCCACCATACCAATGTTTAATGCTTCGATTATAGTATATCAAAATCGTGCTAAATTATCAATGTAATTGTGCGATTTTTATGTCATTGTTACAGACTCATCCCACACACTTATCCATTGGTCTTATTTCAGTCACAGCGTGCATTCAGCTTACTTAGGGCTTTTCTCTGCTATCTTCCAGCTCCCTATGTAAATCTACAGATGTTGCTACTCGCATAAGAGCCATGACGAACACTATGAGAATCACCACCATCAAAATTATAGCAAGAACCATAACCAGCCACCTCTTCCATATAATATAATACTTTTGTACTTACAATTTTACGCTGAAAGACCTCTTGCGAGATCAAAGTTCACATTAATTTCTTTACCCTCATCTTTAAATACTCCGTCTGTATCATAGATACGATACATATAGTCTGTTTCCAGGGCAGTTGCACCATCCTTGATGAATGATGTTTTAATCCTTTTTATCGTGAGTACTTTTAACTGTTTTCTGTCATTGTTATCGTAGCAGTACAGTTTATACTCGTTAGGATTATCAATATCACGATACAATGACACTGCATTAATTGCATGTGACTCACCATATATAAGCAATGGCACTCCCTCTGACAGATACTTTACCAGCTTTGTCATTACCTCAGCATTACCCGATGTGCCAAACCGGAACATATTATTACCACTGGCAGTCTGGCTCGAATAGAGATTATTAATTGCCATTATAGTTTCATACATTGACTTATCTTCATCATTCTTTGGCTCACCATTATCAAGTCTATATCTGTAAAACTCTACCTTGCTGTATTTCTTACCATTCAGAGTACCACTTTCATCGAGCATATATATTTCCATAAGTTCGCTATGTTTTTCAATCTCCGCCCTTAATTCCGGGACAAATAAAGCCACACCATCCTTTACATTCCATTTCTCCTTAGCAGGCTTTGATAATAGTTCATAAAGATGTTTATAATCTGAATACTCACGCAGTGCAACAGAATTTGCCGTATACTCTCCGCTCTTTTCAAAAAACTTTGAATCCTTGAAGTCATAAGCCTTTGACATAAGACTTGCAGACCATGGTACATTATTATACTTGTGTTTCTCCACATCTCCATACTTAAATGGCAGCTTTCCAACATAATATAACTGAGTAAGAGATGCCATTCCATAACACTGGCCGTCTCTATGAACACCTTCCGTATCCTTTATTCGGATATTATTGAATGGAAGCGTATCTGTGTCAATATTGAATCCTGAATCTGCAAGTAGTATACTGTCTGTCTTTCCATCACCATCTGTATCAACATAGTTATTATTAAGTACACCATTAATCTGCTCATACAAATCTGTTAAATCATCAGCAGAGCGGGCATATCTATAGAAACCTCCTGTTCCTGTTGCAAGTTCAGTCAGATGCTTTACATCAATTTCATTTCCAAGTCCAATACAAATGATAACAGCATTTTTCTCGGCAGCCTTAGCGATTATGGAATCTGTACTCTCATCCCAGTCAAATAGTCCACCCTTATCAAATCCATCAGACAAAAGAATTATATAGTGTCTTCTTGTCTTATCATCCTCAAAGTCTGATAAAGCCTTCTTTATTGCATTATTAGAAGCTGTTCCATTAAATTTAGGAACAGTATCCTTAATTGAATTAATGCTTGCATATAATGTATTCTTATCTGATGTAAGCCCAGTTACCTTTGTTATATCCCTTGTAAATGTATAACACGAAAATCTTGTTGTCTGTGCAGCCTTCTCTACAAGAGACTTAGCCATATCAACTCTTTTAAAGTCAACATCATTCTCAGCACTGCCAGCACACTGCTCCTGTGAATACATTGAACCAGAATTATCAATCACCAGCGCTATATCCAACGCAGGCTGAAAGCTCTCCTTATCCTCGATAATCTGACCTAAAAAATATCTTGAAAAATGCTCCAACTTTACCTGTGTTCCCTCTGCCACAAGTCTGTAACTGCCATCATCAAGATACTGATACACACCTACTTTCTGATTGTTCTTTGATGTATAATCAAAACTAATTTCTGCAGAATCAAACTTCTGATTCTCCATATATATTTCATATACAGGCGTTACAGCAACAGGTATGTTAAACACCCCATCGCTCTCCTGAAATGTAATATCCGCAACCTTATAATCCCCACTCACATTAAGCTTAACCTTCTCTGCTGTGTATTCCTGTTCAAACTTTCTCTTATTATCCTTAGTCTTTCCATCCGACTTTTTTCTAAGAGGATTCAGTCCAAGCTGCAATTCCAGCCCATCAGGAATACCATCTCCATCCGAATCTGCTTTCTCTGGTTCCGTCCCAATCCTCTTCTCATCCTCATCTGTGATACCATCTCCATCTGTATCCGGATTTTCTGCGTCCGGCTGACTTCCTCTCAAATCCTCCATCTCAAGAATGTCCGGAGTTCTCTCCTGCTTCTTTTTACATCCGGTAAATACAAGTGCCAAACATAATATCAGAAACATACCTTTTACAAGTTTTTTCATATACTTTTCTCCCTCGCTATTTTAACAAACCCCCGTCCGGACTAAACCCGGACGGGGGTATATTCATTTCTGCAGATTATTCCTGTGGATACTTGTTACTCTTTCTAACTCTTAAGAAGAATAAGAAAACAATAACAAGTGCTGCAATAATCAATACAGACACACCAGCAAAAGCAGCTGGATGATTTTTTACAAATGTAATAAATCCAGATGGGTTTGCCTTTTCCTCGTTGGCTTCAACCTGTCCAGCAATATACTCTGTATATGTTGCTGTTGCAGTGATATCATATTCTGTTCCACCAACAGGATCATTTACAGTAGCTTCATATTTTCCTACCCAATTATATGCATTTGCATCTGCAGGCAGATTGTAGTCGCCACCATATATAACTTCATAATCATTTATAACCCTGTTTCCAACAGCAGCAGCCTTGCGGCAGAGCACGCCATCTTCGTTTGTGTAAGCTTCCCCGTCCCATTCAATAGAATTTATTTTATAGAGTTCAGGGTCAAGGTTTAAATCTGAAAGAATCTCATCGGAAAACTGCATTACATCCGGTGTATTCTCATTATATGTTACTAATTTATCCTTATATCTGAAATAACGGCCATTAGTTACATAGAAAGTAATATCAAACTTAAACTCATCAGAGATGGCTGACTTAACAACCTTCTTTGATAACAATGAAAGTGTAACTCCGTAATCCTTTCCCGTTACCGGATCAGTTACAGTAGTATTAATTGTATCTGAGATAGCCTTATCTCCAGTCACCTCGTTGTAATTTACCGTCTCTTCATGGTACTGAGTTCTGCCTGCTACACCTGTTGCATCTTTTTCTACGCCTGTAAGTTTATAAGTGATACCATCTTTTTCAATGGTCTCGCCAAACTCAGCATCAGCATATGTTGTAAGTGCTGACTTCATTTCTAAAGTCTTTGTAACATCAGCAGGAACTTTTTTCTCAATCGCGTCGTATTTTACATCTGATAACTGATATGTAACGCCATCTTTTTCTACTGTCTTATCGAAGTTATATTCCTTCTTAGCGTCCTTATCTGTATACTTTTCTGTTACCTTATAGCTTTCTGCAGCATATGTGTCGGTTGTGACAAAAGCCAAACCAGCCACGATAACCACTGCAAATATTCCAAATAATTTTACGATACCTTTTCTGTTTTTTCTTATTGCAACAAGAATCATACCAAGTGCAGATACAAACATTATGACAGCGTATACACGCACCATATCTGTATTTGAATCACCTGTCTTGACTGTCTCCTCATTGCTTGCAACCTCTCCGGCTTTGTTCCAGTCGTTTGTTGAATTATAAGCAAAGTTAAGGTATCCGATAATTGCCTCGTCCGTCATGGATACATGCTGAATTCTTGCAGAATCCTTTAATGTAAACTTAACATCCTTAGCAAGCTCAAATCCTGCAGGAGCTTTTACCTCTCTTAAGATGTATTCAACATCTGGAAGAAGTCCAAGTATTTCTGTAGCTGTACCAGTTGTAACAAATGGTCCATATACTACATTACCCTTTAAATCTAAAATCTCAAGTGTAGCACCATCAAGCTGCTTGATTATTCCTGTGGAGTCAAGCTTTTCGATATTTACCACAGACTTGAATGTAACCGTCTGACCCTCATCATTTATATCTGAATGAGTTGCAACCAGTACATTAGATGCAGCGTCGTATATATCCTCAAATACTACTACACTGAGTGAGTTAAGCTCTGCTCTTGTAAAGTTAAATACTACATCAACTGTTCCATCTGCTTCTTCCGGAGTAAATGTTACTTCAGATGTAATCTTACCGTCTGCAAGAGGTTTACCCGTAACCTTATCCATAAGCTTACCTACAACCTTGTATGTTACGCCTGGAATAAGATTTGTATACTCTACTGTATCTGTTATCTGAAGAGGAGTTGTATCATCTGTTCTCTTTGTGGCATCAACTACGGTTGTTGTATCCTTAGCTGTTGTCTTTAATACAGGATAATGCACGCTCTGATCTTCATCATTAATATCTTCATGTGCTGCAACTTCGATTCCATTGTGTATAAGTTTTTCAAATACCACGATAGTCTCTCCACCGAGTAATGACGAATCAAACTCAAATGTCATATCAATAGTACCATCTTTCTTATCAGCAATGAATGTCTTAGTTGCTGTTATCTTGTTACCATTAGCATCAAGTAAAGGACTGTTAGTGCCCTTAACCATTAAATGTCCTGATACAGTATACTCTTTGCCTACAATCAGGTTCTTATAGCTTACTGTATCAATTATTGTGGCATTCTTCTGCACGGTTCCAACATTATTTCCAGTATTCTTATCAATAGCCTTAGTCTTTAAATCAATATAGTGTACCGACTGCTCTTCATCTGTAATATCAGAATGAGTTGCTACAGTCACATTATTGTATATAAGGTCTTCAAAACATGTAAGAGTGTTATCACCAAGTAATGATGAGTCAAACTTAAATACCATATCAACTGCACCATTGGCTGTAGTTGCTGTAAATGTTGTCTCAGCTGTTATCTTATTGCCATTTTCATCAAGTAATGGTTCTCCAGTCTCCTGTACCATAAGATAACCGCTTACTGTGTATGTAGTTCCCACAATAAGGTTTGTGTAATCAACTGTATCAATAATTGTAGCTGTCTTAGATACTGTACCTACATGATCCTTTGTCGCACTGTCTATAGCTCTTGTCTTAAGCTTTGGATAGTGAACAGTCTGACCCTCATCATTTATATCAGAATGAGTACCGACTTTAACACCATTGTAATACATATCTTCAAATACAACCACTGACTGACCCTCAACAAGTCTTGAATCGAATGTAAACATCAAGTCGATGCTTCCATCCTCTTCTGTTGCAGTGAATGTCTTTTCAGCTGTTACTTTGTTTCCATCAGCATCAAGTAATGGCTTACCTGTTTCCTTAACCATCAGATAACCACTTACTGTATATGTCTTTCCAATAATAAGATTATTGTACTTAACTGTATCAATAACTGATGCTACTTTTGAGACAGTACCAACATGACTGTCTGTTATTGTATCCTTAGCTGTAGTTCTTAACTTAATGTAATGAATTGACTGCTCTTCATCCCCTATATCAGAATGGGTTGCAACCTTTACACCGTTATAGAAAACATCCTCAAATACAACCAGTGTCGTATCTTCAAGAAGTGATGAATCAAATGTAAATGTCATATCAACACTTCCGTCTGATGTTTCAGCTGTAAATGTCTTTTCAGCTGTAATCTTGTTACCATTGGCATCTAGGAATGGCTTACCGGTATCCTTATCCATTAAATATCCTGATACATTGTATGTATTTCCAACCTTAAGATTAGAATATTTTACTGTATCTATAATGGATGATGTAGCAGCAATCGTTCCTACATGGTCCTTAGTCTTGCTATCCTGTGCCTTTGTTCTTATCTTAGGGTAATCTACAGTCTGATTCTCGTCTTTAATATCAGCATGGGTATATATTGTTACACCCTCTTCTATTAAATTCTCAAATACAACAGTGGATTTTCCTTCTAGATTTCCCTTGAAGTTGAATTCCACCTTAACAATCTGTTCCTTGCTTTCAGCTTTAAATGTTGTTGTTCCTGTAACTTCATTTCCATTAGCATCAAGGAATGGCTGTTCTGTAGCCTTATTCATCAATTTACCATTAATTGTGTATGTCTTTCCCGGCATTAAGTTGTCGAGATATACGCTATCAATGACTTTATAAGACAAGTCTTCATCATATGAACCCTGGTTATCCCCGGTCTTATAATCTGCAGCTGTTGTCTTAACGATTATCGTCTTATCATCAACGAATACCATATCGAAGTCCTGTGATGGAACATCTCCATAGCCTAATACCTTTGAAGCATTTACTTTCTTTGTCTCAAATGTGTTTCCGTATCCGATTGGAGAATAATCTTCTCTGACCTCATATACATATCCAATAGGAAGATCATATGCTGATGATACAGCTCCGTTCTCCCCTGTTGTCATTGTTTCTATAAGGTCGCCTTTCTTTACAAGGACAGCTCCGTCGCGTGATTTAATATCTGATGTTGCATAGATGCCAAACTTTGCTCCGGCGAGTGGCTTTGAATCTTCCTTGTCCTGCTTATGTGCTGTTACATTTACTTTCTGTCTTGAGTCTGTTCTCACTACATCTGTAAATCCGACCACATTGTCGCCATCAGTTGTAACTTCTATCTTATGTACCGTGGTGTCAAGCATGTAGCCGTCTGCCGCCTTAGCCTCTCTTATATAATATGTTCCGGCTTTATACTCATAAGCTGATTCTGCATATCCTCCATCCTTCGATGTGATCTGCTCTATAAAGCCTGCGTCTGAACAATCTTCATCTGCGTATACCTGGTAAGAGCATCCGCCGATGTATCGCTCTTCATAAACAAATCCTGTGTCTTTATTGTATCCGGTTAATACTTCACCTTTCTTATAAAGTCGGAGTTTGTTTAATTTCTGTATATCAGTTGCGCTTACCTCATAGGTCTTTGCGTTCTCACTGATTGATACTTCCATGTCCTCCATAAATGTGCAGTTTGGCGCGCCGCTTATCTGATGAATGACATAGTTGCCATATGGAAGGTCTTTCGATGTTGCTTTTCCATCTGCCCCTGTTCTTAAGATATCCCTCTGGGCTTCTGTCGCATTGTCATAACTTCCAGCTCCCTTATAGTATATCTGGAACTCTGCTCCTTCCTCCGGTACATTCTCTGTTAATGATGATTTCTGTGCTGTCTTTACATAGCTTCCACCATCTTTGATTGCTGTCATCTTCTTGGTAAGTGATACCTTTCCTTTGACTTCCTGCTCAAGATGGATTACTGTACTGTCCGCCTCCTGGTAAGAGGTGGCATTGGTCTGCTTTACACCATTAACATAACAACTCTTATCAAAAATATTTGTTACAAATACTGTCTCATCAAGCAGATATCCCTCTGGTGCTTCATACTCCTGAATAGTTATTGTTCCCATCGGGAAAACAACTTCGCCATCTTCATCTTTAAATAATGTATCTCCACCTATGTAGTTTTCACTATTTCTAAAATTAATCCTGCCATCTGCTCCTGTCTGAGCATAGTAGGTATACTTAGGTGTCTTTCCTGAAGTCGCAGGGTCGGTAGTCATATCTGTATCATAATACTTAATGACATATTTTGCTCCCTTAAGAGTACCTGCTCCGTTAGATACGGAACCTGTCTCTTTGTTTACTTTCCTTAAGAGAATTGTTACAGGGTCAGTCTCTGGTGTATCCGATATATCACATGTTACTGTGTCAGAACCGGTAATTGTTACTGACTCGACAGAATCATTAATAAGGAATCCTTTAGGTGCTCCGGTTTCCTTATAGTAATAAGTCCTGCTTTCGCCTTCAAGGATATCACCTGTCGTGTAGGTATCCGTATAACCATCACTGTTAGTTGTAAGCCTTGTTACAAGGTCTGTACATTCAGCGTCGTTATATACTGAGATTTCTGCACCCTGCAGACTATAACAATTGTTGTTATTACTGATACTGTCATTGGATGAGTATTTCCTGAATCGGAAATTTCCATTGTAATAAACCGGTGCCGGTTCATCCCAGAAGATACACAAACTCTGGTTTACACCATCATCGTTTGACAGGAACTTGGCATAACAGTCGTAATCACCACTGCTTAAGTTGTAAGCATATGAATACAGCTCCATGCATAAGTCATATCCTGCACTACCCGGACCGCCAAGGAATGTACCGCCAATAGCCGGCTCATTCCACGAAGGATCATCCAGTGCATAAGCGACAGTATGATGTGCAATAATCCATCTTAAGTCATAATCATAATCACTTAACGGACCTCGTGATGCTCCGCTTCCGACCGAGAAGAAAAATACCCTTGCTACTGTATCATTGACATATGTACCGCCATCTGTAAATGTCGAACCTATACTCGGCTGCGTCTTGTGTGGCTCTGCACACATAGCCTTAACAACATCCCCATCAGGTTCCTCAACACTGAATTCCCAGCTCTTCCAGTCACCCATTCCATTATCAATACCGCTGAATACATCAGCATATGATACACCATTATCATAATCGACAAGCGTATATCCTTCTGCTTTCGCAACCAGAGGTTCCATGTTCGAGATGACTGTAACAACAGCCATTAAAGCTGCTGCGGCACCTGCACTAATCCTCTTAAGAAAATCTTTTCCTTTTCTTAATCGTGTTTTCATCTTTTCTCCTTTCCCACAATATTAGCCAGACTATAAAGCCCTCACGAGTGGTGTCCGTAAAGAAGCTGGTAACATTCTCAACAGTTCGTGTTTTAGCTTTCTAGTCATTATGGCATATGGTTATAGTAGCGCAGGTCAAACTAAATGTCTAGTATTTTTTACCTCCCCCCCCTGACAATTTTTTACATATTTCTACATCAGTATAAGAATAGTTTTTAACATAAAAAAGAACTGCCAGAAAAATCCCTTTTCAACAGTTCTTTATCACTTATTATTCAATTGTATTCAGTGGTTATTACTTGGTTTCTCCGCAGTCACATTCGTAGTGGTCTATTACCTGTTCGTTCCAAGCTTCTTTGTCTGTTATGGTTACTGTTTCGTAATGACCTTCTTCATCGTGGTGGATGTAGTGATCTAATCGTTTCACCTTTGTATTAAACATACAACTTCCACCATCATCTAAACAACCATACTGATGTTCATCTAATGCTGCGCCAGAATCATATTCGAAATTAGTTATTCCCAAATTCTTACATCTCTCGCAGTTTCCTACCTTACAATTATTGCAAATATATACAGTTTTATATACTGCCTCATCCCAAGCAGCCTTATCAACAACCCACCTATCCTCGTCATGAGTTACAGCCTCGTGGTGTACTGTCGTGTATACCGGCTTCCAGTTGTGAGTATGAGAAGGAGTGTCTGGAGTTGATGTGTTTCCGTTGCTGCCACTGTTATTGCCACTGTTGTTGTTATTGTTGTTATTATTGCTGCCATTGTTGTCACTGCCGTCACTGCCGGAACTGCCGCCATTACTGCTGCTTCCACCGTTATTGCTGCCTGATGAAGAGCCGTTGCCGTCAGAATTTCCAGAGCTTCCATTACCACTGTCATTACCACTGCCATTATTGTTATTTCCACTATCAGGAATTTCAATAATTTCATCAGCCTTTGGTACCTTATTCTCTGCCGCTGCGGATGAAATAGCTTCTGAGGCTTTCTCATCTGTTACTGTTACGGTTTTATTTTCTTCTGTTGTGAATCCTCCGGCACTAATCTCTGTTCTGTTTCCATCGCTGTCGGTTACTACAACAACCTTTTCTCCATTATCTTTAGTTTCCACGATACCGGCAACCTCTACCGTGTTACCATCAGCATCCTTTACTGCTACCGTTACCTGCTCCTGATTAGAAGCAACCTTTTTCTTATCGTCCTTACTATCACCTGCCCTGCTCTCCTGCTGAATACTTGTATCAACAGTTACTTTCTTCCTGCCACATCCGGCAAATACCATTGTACATAACACAATAAGTGTCATGGTTTTAAATAAATTCTTTTTGATCATAGTGTATACCCTCGCTTATTAGTAGTGAAGATATACCCATAACTATTATACAGGATGATTAATTGTGGGATTCTATCCTGTAATTACAAAATATATGATATTTTCGTATTTTTCAAGGAGCAGACTGCACAAAAAATGTTACAGAAATATTTTTGAGGTTACATTTTCAAATCAGACATAATTTATTGGGGGAAGATATAGCCGAACAGCCAAGAAAAAAATCAATCCATTGACAATTTTTTTCTATTGTTTTACTATTAACTTGAAAAAGATGCTACCGTAAAACAAGACGGTTGATCTGGTATTTAGTTAATTACAAAAAAGTAATCGTCATTCCGTTGCAATGGGACGATTACTTTTTTGCTTTATGTATATCTCTGCCGAGCATATATCCGGCACCACCGCATAATGCGACTAGTGTGAACAATGCCTCATAGCTCAAAGTTATCATAAGCTTTCTCCTTATCTGTGTAACTACGGCACAATTTACCATCTATTGTAAACTGGGCTTGTACTCCCAGATGGAGAGCAACCATCCTACCGTTTTTAGCAGCATCCTTGTATATTCTATCAGACGATATATATTGTATCAAAGATACAGAGAAACAAAAAACTGCCAGAATACACATATGTGCATCCTGACAGTTTCCCAACTAAACCGCAATAACATACTCTTCTTCGGAAACCGGAGTACATCTTACTTTAAGCACTCCCGGGATATCCCTCTCATGCTCTCTGCAGGCATCTTCTGCCTCTTTCAGACTTTCATACTCCTCTGTGGAAAAGCCGACACCGACATTCTTCCACGCTCCCTTTTTCTTCTCATAAACAAATGTAGTTATTTTGATTTTAAACATAGTTTTCTCCAATCCCAGTATGTCCCTGTGCGGACATACTGATAAAAATATGTCTGCACAGGACAACCTCTGGAAGAGGATTTTTAAATTAATTAAGTTCTTTGACCTGCCATATGATTTTCTTAACAAAACCAATCATGCAGCACTGTTATAATCAATAACAGCAACCTCTTGTAATATCCTTTTTGCGGCATTTACTAAATATTCAATGCGAGCAGATGTTTCATCTGAAAAGATAACCTCACCACAAACCTGACATTCATAACAAGGAACATTTTTTATAACAATAATGCAACCCTTATATTCAACAGTAAATGTAGTCGTAGTTTTGATTTTTTCTCTAGAGAAGCATGAATTACACATAATTATTCCTCCTTGTCTTGTAATCACTAGTCCAATGTTCCAAATCCGGATAATATGCCGTTATAATTATTATCGTCTTGCCATTATAACCGACAACAACATGAAGATTTTTGTGCCCATCCATAGTAATGCCAAAGATAAGACACGACGGATATGATGTCTCAGATATATTTGACTCATCCAAGTAATATTCCTCAATGATTTCACCTGACATGATGCAATCTTTTATATCTTTTCGCGAAATATCCCTCTCCAGCATCCTTTCAAGACAATGAGCCTTATATTCAACAGGTATACCCGAGGTAAATGCATCTCGTATCTCTTCAATAACCATCTCAACACCTCTTTCATCTTATTTAGATTAGAGAAAGTTCTTTGATAATATTATTATACCACACAACTGAAAATAATATCATACCAAATTAATTCTCCACGTTCAATATAAATTAATTGAAACTACTATCAGTATGTCCCTGTGCGGACATACCAAAAACATGTCTGCACAGGACAACCTCAAAAGAGGATTTTAACTGCAAAGAAAAACTATTTGCCGTAATTGCTGTAATACTCTTCTATCTGTTCTACAGAATCAAATGTCTTACAACTGAAAGGGCCTTTATGAATGATGCAATCATCCAGACCTTTTCCATATGATTTATCCCAGTTAAGGACAGCAGGCTTGACACCTTCTTTTAAAAGCCTCTTAACGAAGCCTCTTTCAGATGCCAGAACCATCTCATTCTCTGCCTTATCCGCATCAAATGCGACAGCAAAGACTTCAACACCTTCTTTAATCAGATGTTCCAATATGTTTTTTCCTACTCTCGTATCAAAGAGTTTAGCATAGGAATTAACACCCGGCACAATGACAAAAGGCGCTCTCAGTGTATAATTGCCCAGGTAACCTTTTTTCTCCCCTTCGGCTAATATACACATGAATTTGTTATCTTCTGGTCTTTCTACAAGACCCACGATGTTCGGACCCTCTGTACCCTTTTCAAATCTGTTTGTAAGGGTTCCAGCTTCATAGTCCCGTACTTCGTCGTAAGAAGACAATCCTCTGTACTTTCCGGAGCAGCGGTATTTCTTGTCCTTTTCCGTGACAAGTGAACCATCAAACTCCTCTCTTTTAACACCGCTCCACGATACGAAACGGCGTTTGTTGTCTTCTCCGATAAAATAAAGCCCTTTCTCTTTGTCAAAGCTGTATTCCTTTGATACATCAAGAAAATTCATTCTTACACGGATACGGACAATCTGACCAGCCTGATTATACAAAGGAAAACCTATACCGCTCCTGGTGTACAGATCCCAGTAGCGCTCACCCTTTTTGTCAGTATGAATATAAAAACCGGGAATTCCCTCTGGTTCACCACACTGTCTGATGACCTCACAGACAGCAGTACTCCTTCTAACTGAATTATCAGCTGGAAGATACCTGCAGTTCTTGTGCCAGCCCCTCTTCCAGTCTTCTACTGGAAAAGAACACAGCAATGAGCTGTTAATAAGCTCTTCCGGCCACCCTTCTTTTCTCAGGTATTTCCTGCCCTCCTCATTAAGAGGGTACTGTGCAATCAAGGCTCTGTAAAATCTGTCAAGCGTTGCATCATCCGCAATGTTGCAGATTCCAACAGGAACAAGGTCTTTTCCGGAAGAGCCAGGGCCTCTTAGCGCATCCTTGTTATCAGCCCCCTTCTGCCATACTTTAAATCCGGCATCCCTGGCAGCCTTAACATTAGATGCTTCGCGGTATACTCCGTTACACCCGCCATT
>OJNH01000406.1_pt1 | contig 39279 bp, 40 predicted proteins | sample 1597361 | NCBI WGS metagenome assembly OJNH01 (sample SAMEA2452136, study PRJEB22498) | human gut metagenome | biome: human feces; feature: human gut; material: feces | place: Australia | collected 2012
GAAAAGAATTACTTACTTAAACTAATGCCTACATATTCAAATTGTATTGATACAACTTTAAGAGTTGACAAGCTTTCTACAATTTCATATTTACAAAATAGATATTCTGTTCCAGATTATCTTGTCTTGAAAACTGTTGATGTAAAAATATTCATAGATAAATTAGAAATATTTTATCAAAACAAGTTAGTTGCTTCACATTCTAGACTTTATGGAAATCAACAATGGAGTATTGATATTATGCACTATACGAAAACTTTAAGTAGAAAGCCTGGTGCTCTAAGAGGTAGTGTTGCATTTGAGCAAATGCATTTCTCTTTAAAAGATATATACCATAAGTTCTTTAAAAATGATCCCAAATCATTTATAGATCTTTTAGAACTTATTGGAACTTATGATATTAATGTTGTAAAAAACACTATTAATATTCTAGCACAAAAATCAATTCCAGTAAATACTGAAAATATAAAAATGATACTAAATAGAAAAAATGAACCTAAAAATATAGATAAAAATAAATCAAATATGCAAAAGCAGATTGAAGAAATTTCTAAAAAACATTTAAGTATGTATGATCAAGTAATTGGAACAATTGGTGTAAAAGGAGGTGTTGCTATATGACATTAAAAACAGAATACACTGAAAAATTGGCTAAAATAAAGGAAAATGCAAAATATTTAAAACTAACATATTCCTTCCATAATGCAAAAGAACTTATAGAAGAACATACAACTTTAAAATCATCAATTGCTGATTTTTACAGCGATTTATTACAAAGAGAATCTGATATTAGATATGAGAATGGAAAGGAAGCTAGGGTTAGGAATGCTAATTTTCCATATAAAAAATATTTAGCAGATTTACAGAAAGATTGTTTACCAGAGGATGCGCAAAATAAATTAAATTTGCTAGAAACATTAGAATTTATTAAAAATGGACAAAATCTAATACTTGCTGGAAATCCTGGAACTGGAAAAACTCATATTGCAATTGGACTTGGAATTAAGGCTTGTCGAGAAGGATTTAAGGTACTTTTTACGAGTGCACCAACATTAATAAATAAACTCAAGGAATGCAAATCAAATAGGACCTTAACAACAATACAAAGACAATTTGAATATTATGATTTAATAATTTTGGATGAGCTTGGATATATATCGTTTGATAAAGAAGGAGGAGAGTTGCTTTTTACACATTTGTCTTTGAGAGCAGAAAGAAAAAGTACAATAATAACTACAAATTTATCTTTTGAAAAATGGGAGGATATATTTAAAGATCCTGTTATGACTACAGCTATCATTGATAGAATTACACATAAGGCGATAGCTATCAATATGAATGGAAATTCGTATAGGCTAAGAGAAACCCAAGAATGGATGGAAAAAAATTTAAACTAGAGAGAGGGGTGAATCTAAAATGAATGAATCAATGGCTGATTACATTGCAAATATTATTGCATCTGCAATTCTTGAAAGTGATAATAAAGATAGTAATAATATTATTTGTAAAAAACATTCTAAAGTTATAAATGAAATTTTAAAAAATTAATTTTTTTTACTTTAGAGGGGTCAAAATTCATTTATAAAAGGGGTCAATTTTCACTTGACAAATACATGTGACTTTTGTTAGTCCAGAACTAAAAAACTAATATTAACCAGATAAAATTAGTACCAAGAGGACGAATTAAGGGACTAATAGTTGGCTGACAGTTATCTTTTAAAAGGTCACAAGAAAGGAGTAAAAATGTTTAAATTACACTCACCATTTCAACCAAGTGGCGACCAACCACAAGCGATTGAAAAATTAGTTAATGGATTAAAAGAGGGCAAGAAACACCAGACTTTAATGGGTGTGACAGGCTCTGGAAAAACATTTACAATGGCTAATGTAATAGCACAAGTAAATAAACCAACATTGATTTTAACACACAACAAAACACTTGCTGGACAATTATATTCGGAGTTCAAGGAGTTCTTCCCAGAGAACGCAGTTGAATATTTTGTTTCCTATTATGATTATTATCAGCCAGAGGCATATATTGCATCTACAGATACATATATTGAAAAAGATAGTAGTATAAATGATGAGATAGATAAACTAAGGCATAGTGCTACAGCAGCTCTTTTTGAGAGAAAAGATGTTATTATAATAGCTTCTGTGTCTTCTATATATTCGTTAGGTTCACCTGAGGATTATTCAAGTATGGTACTGTCTGTAAGGCCTGGCATGAGGAAATCACGTGAAGAAGTTTTAAAAGAATTAATAAGTATGCAGTATATTAGAAATGATATTGAACTTTTGCGTGGAAATTTTCGTGTAAAAGGTGATGTGGTGGATGTATTTCCAGCAAGTAGTAGTGATGAGATAATTAGGTTGGAATTTTTTGGTGATGAAATTGATAGAGTTTGTTTAGTTGATAGTATTACTGGTAAGATTAAAGCTACTTCTAAACATGAATTTATATATCCAAAATCTCATTATGTAATTCCGCAAGAAAAGATTGATAAAGCAATAGAGAAAATAAAAAAAGAGTTAGATGCAAGAATAAAGTACTTTAAGGAAAAGGATATGATTGTTGAGGCATATAGAATAGAACAAAGGACAAATTTTGATATTGAAATGTTAAAAGAAACTGGATTTTGTCAAGGAATTGAAAATTATTCTGCTATACTTTCTGGTAGAGAGCCTGGAAGTACACCGTATACTTTATTTGATTATTTAGGTGATGATTTTTTAACTATTATTGATGAATCACATGTTACAATACCACAGATACGTGGAATGTATAATGGTGATAGAGCAAGAAAAGAGTCTCTTGTTGATAATGGTTTTAGGTTACCTTCGGCTTTTGATAATAGACCACTTAGGTTTGAAGAATGGGAAAGCAAGAAAAAGCAAACATTGTTTGTTAGTGCCACACCATCGATATATGAAGAAGAACATACAAAGCAAGTAGTAGAACAAATTATTAGACCAACAGGATTATTGGATCCACTTATTATTGTAAAACCAACAGATGGACAGATCGAAGATTTACTGAACAATATTAATCAAACTATAGTAAAAAAAGAAAGAGTCTTAGTAACTACACTTACCAAAAAAATGGCAGAGGAACTTTCTAGTTACTTATCTGACAAAGGAATAAAAGTAAGATATATGCATTCTGATATAGAGGCACTTAATAGACTTGAAATTATTAGAGATTTAAGACTTGGAAAATTTGATGTTTTAGTAGGGATTAATTTGTTAAGAGAAGGTTTGGATATCCCAGAAGTATCACTTGTTGCAATACTTGATGCTGATAAGGAGGGATTTTTAAGAAGTGAAAGATCACTTATTCAAACAATAGGTCGTGCTGCAAGAAATGCAAATGGACATGTTATAATGTATGCTGATGAACTTACAGATTCTATGGATAATGCAATACATGAAACAAATAGAAGAAGAAAAATTCAGATGGAGTATAATGATGCTCATGGTATTGTTCCAAAAACAATTATAAAAGAAATTCGCGATAGTGTTAAGGCTACTTATGAGGAAAATGAGGACAAAAGTGTAGATGTTAAAAAGGGAGAATCTGTTGAGGAGACCATAGATAGACTTACTAAAGAGATGATGAGTTATGCTAGAGCTTATGAATTTGAAAAAGCTGCTACGATTAGAGATTTTATAGAACAGTTAAAAAGTTTGGATGACAGCAAGTAGTAAAAACTCCCAAATGTTTTGTACATTTGGGAGTTTAAGTATTAGCTGACCCTAAAAGATAAAAATTTTTCAACATATTCTTTATTTTCAAGAATTTTTGAAATTTCATACTCACTAAAACCAGCTTCGAATAAAGACTTAACTGAATTAAGATAGTTCAGTACAATCTCTTTATTCTTAATGACATCAGTTGGGTCAATTAATACGGTATTAAGAACTGCAAGTGTAGAAATAAAGTCAGCCTTTGCAGAATCGCTTTTTTGTGAAATATTAATTTCGCTTAATTTTGATTCTAGACTTTCTTCAATTAAAGTATTATTTGCTTTACCTTCGTTTTCATGAGTCTGCTCAATAAGTGAAGGTAGTGGATGATCTACATCATCAAGTGAAGACACAGTAGTATCAGTATTTGTTGAAGTGTAATTACCGACTATTGGCGTTTTTTCTTCTTTGCTTGCCTTTTTATATTTTTCATATATAAAATTAGACAAAGCTTTTAAATTATCTTCACTTAGTCTGTTCTCTAAATATTTTGCCTCATGAAGATTAAAACCAATTGCTCTTATTCCGCCAAATCTTTTGTTGGATAAATCATGCTTTAAATTGTTAATACATGCTATAATATCCTCTCTTTCTTTGTGTGAAAGCATGTAATCAATTCTTTGCATCAAAATTGCGCTGGCAACTTCTGAGATTGGAAGTTGCAATTTACTTGATTCCATGTCAATCCAAAAGAATCTTTTCTTTGAACGTGAATATTCCAATATACAACTTACTACTTTCTCAGCTTCCTTGTAAGGCTCATCTGATTCCTTAAGTTGTTTTAGAATTTTTTCTACGTAAATTTTTTCATCGAATGTTTTTTCGTCTTCGATAAGTGGATCATATGTAAGTCTCCATAAAATTTTTTTCAGCGGAAGACTAGCAAGAGGAATTACTTTTTCAAAAGATTTAGTGAAAAATTCATTTAATGTATTTTCCATTTCTTTTGAAAAATTATAGTTACTTAAATAAAATGTTTTCATAGTTTTTTCTCCTTTTCTTATTAAAGTTTTGGTGAAAATATGTAATACAATCGCATGAATATTATATATCACTAAATTTATTATGTCAAGCGAAAAAAGATATTTATATGTATAAATTGAAAATTATGTTCAATTTAAAAGTAAATGCAAAAATGAAATTATCCAAATTTGCATTTACTTATGAAAATTTTTAACATTGTATATTTTTGCACTTACTTATGAAAATCATTTAAATTTGTATGATATAATATTTTTTGACATAGTATTCCTTTACAGAAAGGAAAATTTATGAAAAAAACACATTTAAATTTATCAGATAGAATAAATATTCAATCATGTTTAAACATGAATAAAAATTTTACTGAAATTTCTAATGAAATTAATTTTTCAGTCTCTTGTATTTCAAGAGAAGTTTCAAACTATTCTATATCGGTAAAAAAAGGGGCTTATGGAAAAAAATTTAATAATTGTAAATTTAATTATTCTTGTAAAATCCATGGACTTTGTGATGATATAAATTGTACTAAAAATTATTGTAGATTTTGTGATAAGTGCCTTAAAATTTGTCCCAATTTTATAGAAGAAAAATGCCCTAAGTTAGCAAAACCTAGTCACGTATGTAATGGATGCATTAAATCACGTAGTTGTGTATTAGAAAAAAGATTTTACAATGCCTCTGAAGCTAATACCTTATATAATAAAGTTCTCAGAGAATCTCGCTCTGGTTTCAACTTAACAGAAGAAAAATTAAAACAGCTCAATGAATTAATTCCTCCTGCCGTAAAAAGAGGTTTATCCATTAACGCTATAGTAAATCAATACAAAGATACTCTGATGCTTTCCGAAACAACTATATATAATTATATTTCTGCAGGTATTATTTCTAGTATTACTAATATTGATTTACCTTTAAAAGTTAAATATAAGCCAAGAAAAAAGAAATCAAAAGAGTTCAAAATAGACAAATCTTGTAGAATCAACAGAGCTTATGAAGATTTTCTAAACTATATTGAAAATAATCCTGATTTAAATATAGTTGAAATTGATACTGTTGAAGGTAAAAAAGGTGGCAAAGTATTGCTTACTATTTATTTTAGAAAATCCAATTTAATGCTTGGGTTTATTAGAGATCACAATGATTCAAAATCTGTTACTGACATATTTAATAACCTATTTCATTTATTAGGAAAAACTCTATTCGGTAAAATGTTTTCTATTATTTTAACAGATAATGGCTCTGAATTCAGCAATCCTAAAGCTTTAGAATATATAGATTATAGTTGTCCTAACGAAAAAATCATAAACGTTTTTTATTGTGATCCTCGTACACCAGGTCAAAAAGGTGGAATTGAACACAATCATACATTATTAAGAAAAATAATACCTAAAGGTACCATTTTAGATAATTTTACTCAAGATGATATAACTCTAGCATTTAATCATGTAAACAGTTATACTAGAGAAGCTCTAGATAATACAATACCGTACAAAATTTTTAAAAATATGTATGGTGACAAAATTCTAAAAAAATTAGATATCAAGTTTATTCCTTTTGATGAGCTAAACCTAACACCTAATTTACTAAAAAAATAAAATTATTACAAGGAATACTATGCCTATCATTTTTGCATTTACTTATGAAATTTTTTATAATAATTCTGTAAATACTTTATTCTACTGCATTTTCCTGTATATTTATCATTTTAACATATTGATATATCATTTTCAATTATATTTTTTGCATTTACTTATAAAATTTTGCATTTAACTTTTTATTTAACTAAATTGAAAATTAAAGTATTTTGGAATAATTAAATATTTATTGAATATATAAATAGTATAGAAAATGAAGAGGTGTAAATATGGAAGATAAAAAATTAAATAAACAAATTACAAATCAAAACATAATAATGGAAAACAGAGAAAAAGTTACGGTAAGCGGTGTTATAGATATACATAGTTTTGACGATGAGTTAGTACTTGCGCAGACAGATTTAGGAATTTTAACAATTAAAGGTGATGATTTAAAAATGAATAAACTAAATCTTGAAAATAATGAGCTAATTGTAGAAGGAAAAATAACGGCAGTAGCATATAGTGATATAAATCAAGCCAAGAAATCAGGCTTTATGAATAAACTATTTAAGTAAGGTGTAATATGTATAGTGTAACAGAACAGTTGATTGACTTTTTTCAGTTTATAATGATTGGAATTGTTATATCTTTAATTTTTGACATGTTTAGAGCTTATAGAGCAATAAAGCATAGGAAAAGCACATTTTCTGTTATGCTACAAGATATAATATATTTTACAATTGTAACATGTATAATAGTTGCTTCAATAGTATATATACTGGACTCTAATTTAAGATTTTATATATTTATTGCAATAATACTTGGAATATGTGTGTATATATCTTTACTTAGTAAGGTATTTTTAAAGCTGTATAAATTTTCTATGAAAGAGATGATTAATTTTAATAATTTCTTGATTTCACCGTTAAAATTACATTTACAAATAATTACAAAAATATTTAAATTTTTCAAAAAAAATATAAAAAAATGTTGCAAAATAATTTCTAATGTGCTATGCTATTTACATAAGAGTACTGCTAAAAAAACGCAGATTCACAAAGAAGAGGTTTGATTGTTTGATGAAAAATGATAAAAAAAATGGAAAAATTAAATTTATTCATATAGTTGTGTTGACTTTTGTTGCGTATTTTATTGGCACTATGCTTGATCAACAAATTAAGTTAAATAAATATGATTCACAAATTGATATGTATGAGTCTGATATAGAAAGCAAAAACAAATTGGTTGAATACTATGATTCACAAAAATCTGTTATAAATACAGATGAATATATTGAAAAGGTAGCTCGTGACACTCTTGGATATGTAAAACCTTATGAGAAAGTTTTTATTGATGCAAATAAGTAATGATGATAATAGTCTAGCAAGATATTTTTTGCTAGGCTATATTTTTGATAAAATATTCATTAGAGTTAGGTGTTTGTAATAAAAAAAGATATTTATGATAAAAAAATTACATAACATGTTGACATAAATTATAATAAGTGATAGAATAATAATGCAGTAAATATATATATAAATTTTCTATAGTAGGAGGATTGGAGAAATGGAAAAAAAGGCAATTAAGTCTGAAGTTGAGAGTTTAAGAAGACGGGTAGAGGAGTTGAACTCTTACCGTTCTAAGGTTGAAAGATGGGCTGGAAGGGTTGCACCTGCAATCACTAAAATTCAAAGCAATGAACAGATGGTAATTTCAAGCGAAGCTACAGTTGCACTAAAAAAATTAAAAAGGCAACTGACAGATAGCATGGAATTTTCTAAAGATTTTTTGTATAGCTATATGGATACTTTTTATTACGATAGATTGGTTGTTTCTACTATGCGTGATAATATTGTTAAGTATCCTGAATTAAATGAACTAGAAAGACCGTTAAGACATATTTTATCGAATCTGGACAAGTTTAACGCTGTTAAGGATAAGATAAAACTTTCTGCATATGCAGAAGATTGTTTTTCAAAAGATCTGTTAGATAGCTTTGAAGATTTAGTAAGCAATTTGGATATTTCCTCTAAGCAGGCTATAGATCGGTTAGAGGACTGTACATATGAGATGCTAAGAGAGGTAGACTATATGTAATTGTATTTATTAGTTATTAGTTATTTATAGTGAAAATATTGGTGGTTATCAGTTTAACCACCAATATTTTTTTAACATTTTATAATGTTAAAAATCTTTTATTTAGTATTGAAAATTTTTTTTATTTATCATATAATCTATACTATGTTTGAAAGGAGAGGTATTATGAAAACAAAGTATATATTTGTAACTGGTGGTGTTGTTTCTGGACTTGGTAAAGGAATAACTGCCGCTTCAATTGGAAGATTGTTAAAATCTAGAGGGATAAATGTCACTATTCAAAAATTTGACCCATATTTAAATATAGATCCAGGCACAATGAATCCTTGTCAGCATGGCGAAGTTTTCGTCACTGATGATGGACTAGAATGTGACCTGGATCTTGGACATTATGAAAGGTTTATTGATGAAAATTTAAATAGATATAGCAATATGACAACAGGAAAATTATATATGCAAGTATTAAATAAAGAAAGAAAAGGAGCATATCTTGGAAAAACTGTTCAAGTTATACCACATATTACTGATGAGGTAAAAGATACCATAAAAAAGGCTGGTAAGATTTCTGGTAGTGATGTTGTAATAACTGAAATTGGAGGCACAGTAGGTGATATAGAAGCACAACATTTCTTAGAAGGAATAAGACAAATAAGGGCTGAAGAAGGAAAAGAGAATGTTTTATTTGTGCATGTAACGTTAATACCGTATTTACCAAAGTCTGAAGAGCTAAAAACTAAACCAACACAACATAGTTGCAAAGAACTAATGAGTATTGGTATTATACCTGATATAATTGTAGCTAGAACATCTTTTCCATTAAATGAAGAAATAAGAAAGAAAATATCATTGTTTTGCAATATAAGTGAGAAAGATGTAATAGAAAATCTAGATGCCAGTTCTATATATGATGTTCCGATGATGTTCGAAAATCAAAATGTCGCACAGATAATTATGAAAAAATTAGGATTAAAAGAAACAAAAAATGATTTGGACACTTGGTATGAGTTATGTAAGAAAAAAGATAATATAACTGATAGCGTGGAAATAGCACTTGTTGGTAAATATGTATCATTAAAAGATGCGTATATATCTATATATGAATCGTTAAATCATGCAGGTAACTTTAATAATGTAGATGTAAAAATCAGATGGATTGATTCTGAAGTCCTTGAAAAAGAACCAGTTGAGAAAGTCTTAGAAGGTGTTGATGGTGTGATAGTACCTGGTGGCTTTGGAAATAGAGGAATAGACGGAAAAATAGCTGCTATTAGGTATGCAAGAGAAAATAAAATACCTTTATTTGGAATATGTTTAGGAATGCAACTTATGGTAGTTGAGTTTATGCGTAATGTAGCCAAGATTAAGGAGGCAAACAGTTTAGAATTTGATGAAAATACTTTGCATCCTGTAATTAATATAATGGAAGATCAAATAAATGTTGAAGAAAAAGGTGGAACGATGCGACTTGGTAAATATCCTTGTAGTGTAGATATAAATACTAAAACTTATGAGGCATATAAAGAAAATCTTATATATGAAAGACATCGTCATAGATACGAATTTAATAATAGTTATAGAGACTTTGCAAAGAAAAATGGTCTTATAATTGCTGGAGTATCTCCAGATAATAAATTAGTTGAAATAGTTGAAATAGCAGATCATCCATGGGCTATTGGTACACAATTTCATCCAGAACTAAAATCAAGACCAAATAGACCACATCCACTTTTTAGAGAATTCATATCTAAAGCTAAAACGTATAAGAATTCAAAAAATAAGTAAGACTAGTTGTATAATTTGTATAATTTTCACAGTATTTTCATAACTTTGCTATGAAAACCAAAAGGCTAAAGGTAATATTGTAGTTGACTCAATTTCGACTTTAGATATTAATATGAGTAAAGGTTCATATTATGAAGGAGCGATTAATTCATCAAATGAAGCAAAGAGTATAACTTTAAAAATTGATTCAACTTCTTCTATAAAATTAACAGCCAATACATATCTTACAAGCTTTTTAGATGAAGATTCAACATACAGTAATATTGATTTTAATGGTTATAAACTGTTTGTAAATGGAGAAGAAATAAAATAATAAGTATAAGATTTTAATATTAATGGTGTGGAAATGTATAGTTTCTGCATCATTTTTTGTTTTAAAAAAACAAATGATATGATATAATGTATAAAAAATATATTATTTATTGAAAAAATATATTTTTTGTAGTATTATTTATAGAGAAATAGGTGAAAAAATGGAAGAAAATAGTATAAAAACTAGTCAAAATAAATGTGAAAAAAAAGATAATATAGTAGAAAATAGTTTTGAAATGGTAGATATAAACAACTTTACTTTAGAAGAATTAGAAAAGTATATTGAAGAACTTGGTGAAAAAAAGTTTCATGCAAAACAAATTTTTAAATGGATACATAAAATTGGAGTAACAAGTTTTGATGAGATGAGTGATATTTCTAAATCACTAAGAGAAAAATTAAAAGAAAGAGCATATATATTGAATATGGACATAATTGAAGTACAGACTTCAAAAAAGGATGGAACTATGAAATTTCTTATAAAATTAAGAGATAATTGTGCAATAGAATCTGTACTTATGAGGTATAATTATGGAAATTCTCTTTGTGTATCTACGCAAGTTGGTTGTAAGATGGGATGTAAATTTTGTGCTTCTACTAAAGAGGGGTTTGAAAGGAGTTTAAAAGCTTCTGAAATTGAGGGTGAAATTCAAACTGTTCAAAGATATACAAATGAAAAAATTTCAAATGTTGTATATATGGGGATAGGAGAACCACTTGATAATTATGATAATGTTGTAAAGTCTGTTAGAATTATTAATGATAGTATGGGATTAAATATTGGAGCTAGACATATTAGTCTTTCAACATGTGGGATTGTTCCTAACATCTACAAACTTGCAGAGGAAAATATTCAGTGTACATTATCAATTTCACTTCATGCTACAACAGATGAAAAAAGAAAAGAAATAATGCCAATAGCAAATAGATATAGCATTAAAGAATTACTAGATGCATGTCGTTTTTATATTTCAAAAACTGGCAGAAGGATTAGTTTTGAATATGCTCTTATATATGGGAAAAACGATTCATATGAAGATGCTATGTCACTTGTTAAATTGCTACGTGGTATGTTAGCTCATGTGAATTTAATTCCAGTAAATGAGATAAAAAATGGGTTATATAAAAAAGCAACAGAAAAGTCTATTCAAAATTTCATGAATACAATTAATTCTTGTGGTATAGTTACTACTGTAAGAAGAGAACTTGGATCTGATATTGATGCTGCGTGTGGTCAGTTAAGAAAAAAGTACATAGAAGGAACTAATTATACTTTGAAGAAAGAATAGTTATGAATGTACAAAAAATGTTGTAAATCAAAAGGATATAATATAGTTTGATGAGGAGTAAATATATGGAATTTTTTGCAAAGTCAGATGTTGGAAGAAAAAGAAAAAATAATGAAGACTCATATTTTGCTAAAAAGTACAATGATTGTGTTTCGTTATTTATAGTAGCAGATGGATTAGGTGGATATTTAAGTGGTGAAGTAGCAAGTAAAATTTTAGTTGAAAGCGTTTCTAACTATATAGAAGAAAATTTGTCTAGAATTGTTGAGCTAGATGAAAAAAAGGTCTGTAATATGATAGAGATTGCATTAACATTTGCTAATGAAAAGATTTTTAAACTTGAAAAAACAGATGAAAAGTATAAAGGTATGGGAACAACTGTTGTATTAGCGCTTAAGGTAATGGATAAGGTATACTATACATCTATTGGTGATAGTAGACTTTATCAATTTGACGATAAGCTAGAAAATATTTGTCAAATTACTGTTGATGATACGTATGTAAATGAATTAATTAGAAAAAATGTTATTACAAAAGAAGATGCTAAGACGCATCCACAAAGACATATGCTTACTAAAGCTGTTGGTGTGGTAAGACATGTTAATGTAAAGGTAGAATTATTGGAAAAATCAAATGGATATTTGTTATTATGTTCAGATGGAGTAACAAATATGTTAAAAGATAAAGAATTACTAGAAATATTGCGAGAAAATAAGCTTTCTTTAGTGGTTGAAAAAATAATAGAAACTGCAAATTCAAATGGTGGAAGCGATAATATTACAGCAATTGTAATAAAACTTTAAGAAGGAGAAATACTTATGGATTTAGTTGGTAGTGTTATTTCGTCTAGGTATGAAATAAAAGAAAAAATAGGCGAAGGTGGTATGGCAATTGTATATAAGGCTAGATGTAAGCTATTAAATAGGCTTGTAGCTATTAAAGTGCTAAAAGAAGAATATTCAAAAGATGAGATGTTTGTAAAAAGATTTAGAGCAGAAGCACAGTCGGCTGCTTCTCTTACGCATCCAAATATTGTTTCTGTATATGATGTAGGACAAGACGGTGATATAAATTATATAGTAATGGAACTTTTGGAAACCAAAACTTTAAAGGATTATATTGAAGAAAATGGAGCTATTGATAGTGAACTTACTTTAAAAATTGCAGCTCAAATAGCATCTGCACTTGAGGCAGCACATAGAGCACATATTATACATAGAGATATAAAGCCTCATAATATTGTTTTGAATCAAAATATGGTTGCTAAGGTTACAGATTTTGGAATTGCAAAAATTCAAAATACTACAAGTAATACTATAACAAGTTTTGGTAGCACTATGGGGTCAGTTCACTATTTTTCACCAGAGCATGCAAAAGGTGGATATGTTGATGAAAAATCAGATCTATATTCTCTTGGTGTTGTTATGTATGAAATGGCTACAGGTAAAATACCGTTTGATGGTGATTCTCCTGTATCTGTCGCATTAAAACAAATACAAGAAGAACCAATTGAACCGATTGTAGTAAATCCAAGTGTATGGCCATCATTAAATCAAATTATTTTAAAGGCAATGCAAAAAAGTACTGCTTTAAGATATCAAAGTGCTACTGAAATGTTACAAGACATTTCAATTGCACTAAAAATGCCAAATAGTATGATTAAGAAAAACGAAACTTCTGTAGAGGCTGGAGCAACGCAAGTGATTCCTATTTTATCTAATGTTGATATTCCAAATGAAGTACCAAACTTAAGAACGAGACAATCACGTAGATCAATAAATTATGATGCTTCAGAAAATGTATTAAATAATGCTAGAATTGGAAAGGTATCTAATGATAGTGAAAATATAAGTGATGAAAGTGAAAAGAAAGAATTTAAAAAGACAAAGAAAACTAAGGTAATAGTTATGGTAATATCTATTATTGCTCTTATTGCGGTTTTAGGCGGAATAGGTTATTTTTCTTTAAAACTTGTAAAAAAAGCCGAAAATGATAAAAAAGCAAATGAACAAGTTGAAGTTCCAAATTTAGTTGATAAGAATTTTGATGAAATGGTAAAATTATATCAAGAACAAGGATTTGAAATATCACAAGAGAAAGTTTCTTATGATGATACTGTTGAAGCAGGGTTTATAATATCACAAACTCCAGAGGCTAAAACTATGACTACTGATAAGAAGATTTCCGTTGTAGTAAGTAAGGGACAAAGATTAGTAAATGTATCAGATGTTACTGGAAAAGATATAAAAGTAGCAAGATATGAACTTGAAGATACTCTTGGATTTAAAGTTGAAGTTGAAGAAGTAATAAGTGAGAAGGTAACGGCAGGTATTGTTATATCACAAGATGTTAAAGATGAAGAAAAGCCATATGGTAGTGTGATAAAATTAAAAGTTAGTAAAGGTGATGGAAAAGCTACAGTAGTAATGCCAAGTGTACTTGGAAAAACTGAAGGAGATGCTAAAAAGGAACTTGAAGACTTAAAACTTACTGTAACTATAAAATATGGTGAAGATAAAAACAAACAAAATGGAGTAGTAATTTTACAAAACTATCCACAAAATCAGTCGTTAAAAGAAGGAGCACTTGTTGAAATTACAGTAAATAAACTTACAATCACAAAAAATATAACACTTGATTTATTAGAACTTCAAGGTGGTACTCCTCTTGATAAAGATAAAATCAATGTAAAGGTTACTGCAAGTATAGATGGTGGGGCTACAAATCAAATATTTAATCAAGACTTTGATACGGACGAAAAAACAGCTAAGATTACTATATATGGGTATAAGACAGCTATACTTAAAATATATTTAGATGATAAATTAACTAAAGAACAAACTATAAAATTTACTGAATAATTTGTAAAGCTAGGAAAGTTGTTATATAGCAGCCTTCCTAGTTGTTTTAAATTAAGGAGGAAAACATGAAATATGCTAAGTTTTTAAATGAGGGTGATAGTATTGCTATTATTGCTCCAAGTGATGGAGCTAATTTAAAATATTTAGATAATGCAATATTAAATTTAAAAGAAATGGGATTTAAAATTTGTGAAACGAAAGATATAAGAAATTCAAAATATCTAGTAAGCACTGATGCTAAAACTAGGGCAAGTGAATTTTTAAAAGTATTTTGCAATAATGATATATCTCATATAATAGCAGCAGGTGGTGGAGAGTTTTTAATTGATATTTTACCATATATTTATGAAAATAAAGAAAAAATACAAAAAAATCAAAAAATAAAATACGTGCAAGGCTTTTCTGATATTTCATTACTTAATTTTTATATAACAACAAATTTTGATATAGCAACCATAAATGCAAATAATATAGGGGATTTTGCAACTAAGAAAATGGAAAGTTCAAATATGTTAACAATTGAATTCTTAAAAGGAAAATATGGCAATACTTTAGTTCAAAATAGTTATGAAAAATACCAAAGTAGGTACACTGAAAATAAAAATGAAGGATATAAATTTGATAAAAATGTTGTATATAAGTCATTAGATAATAAAAGTAGGTGTGAATTCTCAGGTAGAATAATAGGTGGTTGTGTTGATGTATTAACTCAAATTATAGGAACAAAGTATGATAACACTACTAAATTTTGTAAAAGTTATGGTGAAGGGCAAATATGGTATTTTGATAATGCTGAGCTTTCGTCTGTGGAACTTTATAGAAGACTTAAGCAGATAAGAGAAGTGGGATGGTTAAAATATGCAAATGGAATTTTGTTTGGAAGGCGAGCAAGTGAAACTATAATTGAGGATTTTACGTATGAAATTGCAATGAAAAAAGCACTCGACGGACTTAATATACCAGTAATTTACGATGTCGATATAGGGCATGTGATGCCACAGTTTACTATAATTAATGGATCATATGCTACATTTTCATACAGCAATGGAGCAGGAACTTTAGTACAAAAGTTAATTTAAAATAATAGGCCATATTTTTATTATGGCTTATTATTATTCTTTAAACTCAAGTAGAGTGCTTACATTTACAAAAATATATCCGTTAGAACTTAGGCTATCTACTAGCTTTAGTGCAGCTTCTATACTTGTTTTAAAAGTATCGTGCATTAATATTATATTATTGCCTTTTATATATTTTAGTGTATAATTATATACTTTTGTTGTATTTTTTAATTTCCAGTCTTTTGAATCGACATCCCATAGTATATCTGTTAAATTTAGTTTCTCTAACACCATGTCTACTTTTTTATTTCTACTTCCATATGGAACTCTAATTAACGTAATTGGTGAATCAACATAATTTTTGATGGTTTGTTTAGTTTTATCAATTTCAAGTATTATTTCTTCTTCAGTTAGTTTTGTAAAAAGCTTATGTTCGTAACTATGTATCCCAATTTCATTTCCAAAATCATAGGCAAGCTTTACAGTATTAGGATATTTTTTTGCATTTTCACCTAGTACAAAAAATGTAACTATAATATTTCTTTTGTGTAATTCCTCAACAAATTTTTCTGTATATTTACTTGGACCATCATCAAAAGTAAGTGCTAACAATTTTCTTTCCTCAAACTTCTTTTGTAAAAATTCTTTATCATAGGTATCTTGATATGTACTTTGCACTATATTTAGACCATTATCTTGGTTTTCCACTAAAGATTCATTTGGTTTTGTAAAGAGTAGAGATAGTATAATAACTATAAGTGATAAAATTATAAGAAAAATAAAATATTTCTTTGAAAGTACAAAAAATCTCAATTTAAATCACCTAGTATTATATATTTTGCATTTTTACATTTTATGTTACTATTGCAACAATTTAAGATAATATTACTCATTTAATTGACTTAAAAACTTATGTTTGATATAATTAACATGTTATTGATTGGAGGTTGTGCTTTGTGATCGAAGATAGGGTGATATCACCAGAGTATGTAAGTGATGAAAATGAGATTGAGGAAGTAAGTCTTAGACCTACTAATTTTTCGGATTATGTTGGACAAGAAAAAGTAAAAGAAAACTTAAAAGTATATATCTCTTCAGCATTAAAAAGAGGAGAAACGTTAGATCATGTATTGCTTTATGGTCCTCCTGGACTAGGAAAAACTACTCTTTCTGCTATAATTGCAAATGAGATGGGAGCAAATATAAAAATAACATCTGGACCAGCAATAGAAAAACCAGGTGATTTGGCTGCAATTCTTACAAATTTACAACCAAACGATATATTGTTTATAGATGAAATACATAGGTTAAATAAATCTGTTGAAGAAGTGCTCTATCCTGCACTTGAAGATTTTAGACTTGATATTGTAATAGGAAAGGGGCCGTCAGCTAGGTCAATTGGAATAGATTTACCACACTTTACATTAGTTGGAGCCACAACAAAGGCGGGGTCATTGTCATCTCCACTAAGAGATAGGTTTGGAATAATACATAGACTTGACTTGTATACGGAAAAAGAATTGGCAAAAATTATAAAAAGAAGTGCTGGAATATTAAATATAGCTATTGATGAAGAATCAGCATTAGAACTTGGATCTAGGTGCCGTGGGACACCAAGAATTGCAAACAGATTATTAAAGCGAGTTAGAGATTTTGCAGAATTTGAAGGAAAAAATAGTATTGAACTTGAAATTGCAAGAAAATCTTTAGATAAGCTTGAAATTGATGAACTTGGACTTGATAAAACAGATAGGCAAATGTTAGAAGCAATTATAAAAAAATTTGGAGGAGGTCCAGTTGGACTGAGCACTTTAGCAGCTTCAATAGGTGAAGATAAAGATACAATTGAAGATTATTATGAACCTTATCTTATGCAAATTGGCTTCTTATCTAGAAGTCCAAGGGGAAGAATTGCTACAAAATTAGCATATGATCATTTAGGATTGGAGATGAACTAAAATTGAAGAAACTACTTATGCATGCTTGCTGTGCACCATGTTTTACTTATATTGAAAATGACTTAAAAAAAAATGGATTGAAAAATCCTGATGGAACTTATGAAAAGGTTGACTATACTGCATGCTTTTATAATCCAAATATTCATCCAAAGGTTGAATATGAAAGAAGAAAAAATGCTTTTATTGAATTTTGCAAGATAAAAGAAGTTAAAAATGTTGTAATAGATGAGTATAATTTAAATGAATATGTAAAATACATTGCATTAAATGTTGGAGAAGGTAAAAAATATAAAGTAAGATGTGAGTATTGCTATTATATGCGATTAAAGAAAGTTTTTGAATATGCAAAAGAAAATAATTTTGATGTAGTTTCTACTACTCTTACTATAAGTCCATATCAAAATCATGATTTGATTAAAAAAGTTGGAAAGCAATTGCAAGATGAATTTGAAATAGAATTTAAATATGTAGACTATAAAGAACATTTTAGAGAGGGACAAAAGATGGCAAGAGAGATTGGAATATATATGCAAAAATATTGTGGTTGTGTGTTTTCATTTGATGCTGGAAGGTGGGTGTATTAATGGCTAAAAAATATTCGAAAAATGAAATGAAAAGAAAAAGTGCAGTCAAATTTTTAATTGCTATATTTACTGTAATTTTGATTATCTGTGTATCCTTTTTTATATTTGTTGGAACTAAAAATTACATAGTGTCTGAAAAAATTGACGATAGTGCTAAGAATCAGTCAGATGATGTTGTAAAAAGTTCAACGCCTATTGTTATAAATAATGTAATTGTTGGCGCAGTATATAATGGTAATTTTGTAGCGAGTCAGTCATATTATTTTAGAAATGACAAGAAAAATATAGATGTAGATGTGTATACAGAAGATGGTAAAAAAGGTAAATATCAACTTACATCACAGGAAAAGGATACAGCAACTTCTACTATGTATGCATATGTAAATACGCCTGATAGGGCTAGTGAATTTATAGCTGTTGCTTCATCAGATAAGGATATTATGCCAGAACCTGCAAAAAAAGAAGTTGATGTTGATAACATAGATATCAAAGAAGTAAAAAAAGCTTTAGGTATATATGGAATTTTAAATAGCAGTGTTAAAATAAATAGTATACATGATGTTACCTTAAATCAAAATAATATAGGAAGAATTTTTTGCATAACAAATGAAGTAGGTAAATATTCTGGAGGATATAGTGCTGTTATATATATTGCAAATACAGGGGAGAGTAAAATAATTAAATATAGCTATGTAAAGAACTTTAAAAAATCTTCTGATTGGCCAATTTATTCTTTTAAATTTATAGCTGATTTAAATAATGATGGAACAAATGAAGTTATTATTCAAGAAGTAAAAGAATTTGAAGCTAAATACGACATAATAGAATTTAAAAATGATAATTTTATTGAAGTACTTTCATCAGAGTTAAAGTTTAAATAGTAGTGTTATAGTGGAGAATATATATGTTTATAAAAAATGATAATGAATTTATTTGTAAAAATTGTGGAAGGAAAGTTGAAAAATTAGGATATACTTCAAGAGATCATTGTAACTTTTGTTTGTATTCTTTACATGTCGATATAATGCCAGGAGATAGGCTAAATAAATGTAGAGGAATATTAAAACCAGTAAATGTAATAGAAACGGCAAAAAAAGGAAAGGTTATTATATATAAATGTAAAAAATGTGGCCTTGAAGTGAGAAATATTGTGGCAAATGATGATAACGAAGATGAAATATATAATGTAGTGAAACGATTTGCAAGTGGTATTAATTAGGAGATGATAGTAGTGGATGAGATAAAAAAAGACATAGCAAATATGATATTAAATGCGATAGATTTTTGTGTTAGTGAAGATGAAATAATTAGTAAAATTGAAGTACCAAAAGAAAAGAAAAATGGTGATTTTTCATATCCTTGCTTTAATTTGGCAAAAGTTTTAAAGGATTCACCCATAAATATTGCAAACAAAATAAAAGAATCAATAAATGTAGAAGGAAAATTTTCTAAGATTGATGTTGTTAATGGCTTTCTTAATTTTTATTTAGATGATAATAAGGCAGTTAAGGAAACATTAAAAAATATAATTGCCTCTGGAGAAGATTATGGAAAATCAAATATTGGAAATGGTGAAAATATAATTGTCGAGTATTCTTCTCCAAATATAGCAAAACCATTTCATTTGGGACATTTTAGAAATACTGTGCTAGGTAACTCTTTATATAATCTATATAAAGAGCTAGGATATAATGTTACTGGAATAAATCATTTAGGTGATTGGGGAAGGCAGTTCGGACTTTTAATAGAGGGATATAGAAGGTTTTCTAGTGAGTATGATATAGATAAAGATCCATTGATGGTGCTTTCTGATATTTATGTTAGAATTAATAAACTTGCAAAAGAAGATGAAACTATTATGGATATAGCAAGGAAAAACTTTAAAAAACTTGAACAAGGTGACGAGGAACTAATTAAAATGTGGAAGTTTTTTAGAGAGGTTTCATTGAAGGAGTACGATAGAATTTATAAAATACTTGGTAGTCATTTCGATTCATTTAATGGTGAGGCTTTCTATAATGATAAAATGGGCGAAGTTATTGATATTCTTGATAAAAAAGGTGTACTTGTTGAAAGTCAGGGGGCTAAGGTAGTAAAACTTAGTGATGATATGCCACCTTGTATAGTTTTAAAATCAGATGGAACTACAATATATGCAACACGTGATTTGGCAGCTATTCTTTATAGAGTTAGAACTTATGATTTTTCAAAATGTATTTATATAACAGCCACTGAACAAATTTTACACTTTAAACAAGTTTTTTCAGTAGCCAAATACTTAGTTGATGAAAAATATCAAAAGGGTTTAGTTCATGTCTCATATGGTATGATACGTTTAAAAACTGGAAAGATGTCAACAAGAGAAGGAAATGTGGTTTATGTAAGTGAACTTATAAATGAAGCCATTGATAAATCAAAAAATATAATAAACGAAAAAAATGCTAATCTTGACGATATAGATGAAGTTTCAAAAAAAGTTGGAGTGGGGGCACTTATTTTTAATTATTTAAAATCCAATAAAAATAAGGATATAATATTTGACTTGGATGATACACTAAGATTTGATGGTGAAACTGGACCATATATTCAGTATACTTATGTTAGAACAAAATCAATTTTAGAAAAATTAAAATTTGATATATCAAATGTAGATGTTTTAAATATTAAGTTTGATGAATTAAAAAAAGAAGAAGAAATTAATTTAGTAAAACTTTTAGGTAACTTTGAAAATGTAATAAAAAAAGCAGCGTTTGAATACGAACCTGCAATTTTATCTAGATATTTGATTGAAGTGGCAACACTATTTTCAAAGTTTTATAATGAATGTAGGGTTGTGAGCCTAGATGATGAGGAGTTAAAATTGGCACGTTGTGTTTTAGTTTATGCAACAGGTTTAGTTATAAAAAATGGCTTAAGATTACTTGGAATAGAAACTCCAGATAAAATGTAATTAAGTTTTTTATAAAACTAACTCAGTGGGAGAAAGAGTTGTTTTTGATGTTAAATAAAAAAATAATAGTTAAGTTCAAATTCGAGCTTAACTATTATTTTTTACCATATTAATTTGAGTTAATTTGAGGCTTGGTTATAGTAGGAATTTTAATATATAAAAGATACATATAAAGTTTAGTACAATTATACAAGGAATTCCGTATACAAAAATTTTATGCTGTGTTTTATGCCTAAATTTTTTCATTCCAAGATAAATGCCAACTCCACCTAGTATTAGTGCTATAGTAAATAAAGTCTTTTCACTAATTCTCCATTTACCTTGAATAGCTAGGTGTTTATCATGTCCCATTATAGCAAAACCGAATAAATTAATTATAAGCAAATACAAAGCAAATAAAATAGTTGTATTCAAATAATTCACCTCATTTCATTGTTAACACTTATTTTTATAAATGTTAAGGATGGATTTAAATGGCTTTATGTCGTAAAAATACATAAAAATAATTATTTCATCCTTATTTAAAGCATCAAGATTCCCAAAGAAATCGTCAATAAACGCCTTTGATGAAACAGCAAACTTTACAAAGTTTTGGCGTTCTTCTTTATATGACTTGGAATTTCTTGTGCTTAAATCACTGTTGCAAAGAAGTTTTACAAAATTTCTATACTTTCTTCGATATGCTTTTACATTATCGATAAACTTAGAAAAATTTTCCTTCTTTTCTACGTATGTTCCAACGTAGGTTGAAAGCAATCTGTAGTTCTTAAAGCTTAAACTTTCAACATCACTTATGAGCTTGTAAGTAAAACATGGATCTACGTTAGCAATTTCATTCTTTTTGTCATATACAACGGAATTGCTTACCATATTTACTACCTGTGAAAACCTTAAGACTTCATAAATTGCAGCGTCAATAAGCGATTCTGCATCAATTCCGTCATCTTCTAACCTCGTTAGTGTTCTTCTTTGAAATTCTCGAAGTACACTTACATATACCTTTGTAACATCCTTCGAATTGAACTTAGAAGTTTCAATCGATTTTTGTACTTCGGTTAAAAAATCAGGATTGATACAAAAAATTCTGGTAATCCTCAAATCACCGGTGTCTGTTGGCTCTACAAGCCGTTCTCTTAATTCTTCATCTGTCATGAAAAATACCCTTCCTTTCAATTTTTTTGAAAAAATATAAAAATATTACGTTAAACATTATATCATTTTATTTATTTTATGTCAATAGCTAATTAGTTATGTAACAAGATTACATAAAATTATATATACTTTCTTTTTATGGCAGCTTAAGTTTTAGTAATATCGCTAATTTTAGACTAATTTGTTAAGGAGAAAATAGTAATAAAATATTGTTTATAGACTTGACATTGTATAAAATCTAGTATATAATATACGAGTAAGTGATAACTTCTATTTATAAAGTAGTTTATATAGAAAGAGCAAGGGAGGGAAAAAAATGGCACAACCAAAAAGAAGATGGTCAAAGGAAAGAACTCATTTAAGACGTTCAACTTGGAAATTAGAAGAATCAAATTTGTCTACTTGCCCAAATTGTGGTGAAGCAGTATTGTCTCACAAAGCATGTCCTAGTTGTGGATATTACAATAAAAAACAAGCAGTTGAAATTAAGGTAAAAGAAGATAAAAAAGAAAATAACTAATGATTTAAGTTACTCCACGTTTTGTGGAGTTTTTTTCGTATTAGGAGGTGGGCTAAATAAGTAAGGTATTAGTATATGGAGTAAAAAAAGGTAGCATTGCAGATGAAATAGGACTAAAAAAAGGTGATTATATTGTATCTATTAACGGGCAAGAGATAATTGATATTTTAGATTATAAATTTGTAACGGATGATGAATATATAGAACTTGATATAATCCATGAAAATGGCGAAGAAGAAATATATGAAATTGAAAAAGACATGTCGGAAGATTTAGGAATTGAATTTGAACATGAACTTATAGATAAACCTAAAAATTGTTATAATAAGTGCATTTTTTGCTTTATGGAACAATTGCCTAAACATGTAAGAGAAACCCTTATTTTTAAAGATGACGATTATAGGCTTTCATTTTTTACGGGAAATTATATAACTATGACTAATATGAAAGAAAGTGACGTTGATAGGATTATAAGATATAGGCTTTCACCTATAAATATATCTATTCATGCCACTGATGAAAAAACAAGATGTATGATGTTAAATAATAGGTTTGCTGGAAAAGTCTTAAAATATTTAGATAAACTTCATGATGCAAATATAAGTATTAATGCACAAATTGTTTTATGTAAGGGAATAAATGATGGAAAAATTTTAGAAAAAACAATTACTGACTTGGAAAAATACATTCCGTCTTTGCTTAGTATTTGCATTGTACCAGTAGGACTTTCTAAAAATAGGGAAGGACTTTATCCACTTGAGAGATTAACACCAAAAGATTGTAAAGAAACTGTTAATTTAGTTTCAAAATATCAAAAGAAATTTAAAGAAAAATATGGTAAAATTATAGTTTATTTAGCTGATGAATTTTATATGAAGTCAAATATGAAGTTTCTTAATTATTCAGATTACTGTGGATTTGGACAATTAGAAGATGGTGTTGGTATGGTTCCATTATTTGATCATGATTTTAATAAAGAGCTAAAGTATTTGAAAAATAAAATTTTAGAGGAAAAAGTCGATATTTTTGAAAAGAAAAAAATAACTTTGATAACTGGAAAAATAACAGAAGATTATATAGTTAAAAAGTCAAAAAGGATTATGAAAGTATTTAAAAATATAGATATAAATGTTATTGCTATACAAAACGATTACTTTGGACATGATATAACTGTAACTGGGCTTGTAGTTGGTAGAGACATTATAAATCAGGTAAAAGGTAAAGATTTAGGAGAATATATAGTTATACCTGAGGTAATGTTAAAAGAAGATGAGGATATATTTTTAGATGATACAAAATTAGTAGAAGTAGCAGATGCTTTAAATACTAATATAGTAGTATCAAGTGGAAGTGCTAGAGGATTCATTGAGGCTATCATAGAGAAAATACCAACTAAGCAGATATATAAATTTAAGCAAGAATCAAAAAGACAAAGCTATGAAAATAGTATAAGTCACTAAATAAGGAGAAGTATATGAATTTAAAAATTTTGTATGAGGATAATCACATTATGGTTGTAATAAAAGAACCTGGAATTCCAGTTCAGGCAGATAAAAGTGGTGACTTGGATATGTTAAGTATTATAAAAAAATATTTAAAAGAAAAGTATAATAAGCCAGGAAATGTATATGTAGGACTAGTTCATAGATTAGATAGAATGGTTGGAGGAGTAATGGTATTTGCCAAAACTTCTAAAGCAGCGTCTAGATTATCAGAGTACATAAGGCAAAAAAACGTAAAAAAAAGATATGTAGCAATAGTAAATGGTTTAATTGATAAAAAATGTCAAAAAGTGATACTTCGAGATTACTTGTATAAAAATGAAAGAACAAATATGTCTAGTGTAGTTGTAAAAGAAAAGAAAGGTTCTAAGGAGGCAGAACTTGAGTATAGTGTTATTAAAGCTTTTAAATATAAAGCAAAGGATTATACTTTAGTTGATATAGATTTACACACAGGAAGACATCACCAAATTAGAGTTCAATTTGCAAATATTTCACATAGTTTATATGGTGATGTAAAATATGGTCAAAAAGATAATAAAGTTGGACAAAATATTGCATTATGGTCATATTATTTATCTTTTTTTCATCCAACAAAAGACGAATATTTAGAATTTAAATTTATGCCTTATGAATATGAAAAACATGATAGAATATGGGAGGCTTGTAATGGATTTTGACAGTATAAAACTAAAAATAACTAATATCTTAGAAAAATTCGTAACTATAAAAAAGGCTTTAAAAGTAGATGAAAAAATAGCACAAGAAAAAAGTCTTGAAGCTGAAACTTTAAAAGAGGGATTTTGGGAAGATCAATTGGCACAAAGTGAAATATTAAGTAAAATAAAGAAAATCAAGTCTGTACTTTCGAAGGTTGAAGTAATACAAAAAGAAATAGAAGATGCAAATGATTATATAGAAATGGCAGAGCAATTAAATGATTTTGAAAGCTTTAAAGAGGCTGAAAAGATAACCTTAATGCTTACAGAAAAACTTGAAAAGTTGGAAATGGATACTTTATTAAATGGTGAGTATGACTCAAATAATGCTATTATCACTATACATCCAGGTGCAGGTGGAACAGAGTCACAGGATTGGGCTCTTATGCTATTTAGAATGTATACTAGGTGGGCTCAAAAAAATGAATTTTTAGTTGATATTTTAGATATGCAAGATGGAGATGAAGCTGGTGTAAAATCGGTATCTTTTATGATAAAAGGTGAAAATGCTTATGGATATTTAAAAGGAGAAAATGGAGTACATAGATTAGTTAGAATATCACCATTTGATAGTAATAGTCGTAGACATACTTCATTTGCAGCAGTAGAAGTGTTACCAGAAATCTCTGATGATATACAAGTAGATATAAATCCTGATGACATTGAACTTGAGGTTTATAGGGCAAGTGGAGCTGGAGGACAACATGTAAATAAGACTTCGTCTGCTGTAAGACTTAGACATAAACCTACAGGGCTTGTTGTAACTTGCCAAACAGAAAGATCTCAACTTCAAAATAGAGAAAATGCGATGAAGATGTTAAGAGCTAAAATTTATAAATTACAGGAAAAGCAACGTAAAGAACAGATTAGTAGTATTAAAGGCGAAATTTTAGATAATGGTTGGGGGAGTCAAATTAGGTCGTACGTGTTTTGCCCATATACACTTGTTAAGGATCATAGAACAGGTTTTGAAATAGGAAATGTACAGGCAGTAATGGATGGAAAAATAGATGATTTTATATATGAGTATTTAAAATATAGCAAGGATAATGAATAAACTGTAGTATTATGAGATTTTTGAATAATACTTTTTACTCCTTTGAAATTATAAATATTATAAAAAAGGCACGCAATTAGGCTTTCGCATTTAAAAGCTATTTGTATGCTTTTTATTGACATATAGTATTTGATATTATATAATATTTGAAATGTAATGTTATGTCTAATTTATATTTAAAGAAGAGCTGTATAGTGATATTATTAAAAAAGGAGAATTATATGAAAAGAGAATTAATAATTGTTGATCTAGATGGAACTTTGTGTGAGTTTGAAAATGTTGATCATAAGATAATAAATGACATATTTAAAGAAAGTGAAGCAGTGTTATTGTTAGATAAGTTATTATGGCGGATAAATAGACTTGATTTGATAAGCAATACTTATGCAATATTCAAAGTTAGAATTGCGGTTTACTCTATGATGTCTTTTTCTGATTATGTGATTAATATGAAAACGTATAAGGAGATGTATTATAAGTTTTTAAAGGATGTATGTGTTTCTAATTATTACAAATATTTGCATAGCTTTAATAATTCTAAAGTAGAGGTTTTATTACTTACACATGATAGCTTAGCAAGAGAGTTCTTAAAAGATGTAAATTTAATTGTTACTAGAAATAAGAATAGCTATATTCCGTCGTTACTTAAGTACTATGACATAAAGGCAATTGTCGGAAATAACTTTTGCGATGATATTTTAAGCGCATATAAAGTAAATAAGATTTATAAAAAAAGAATGTCTAAAAGGCGTGCTATTATTGTTTATGTTGGAAATTCAAGTTTAGTTAAACTATTAACAAAAAATAAAGTAGTAAATATCTCAGATATATCGGATATTTTGAAGCTTTTTTAAGATGACGTAGTTATTACTTACTAGAAGGCTTATTTCTTTTATAATTTTAGACACATTTATACAACTTACATTGTTGACAATATAATATTAGGATGATATAATAATTAACATAAATTATATTACCAAGATTTTAATAAAGGGAGGATTATTATTATGTTAAATTATGAACAGCTATTTACTGATGTAGTTACAAGTAGGAAGGAGGTACCATTAAAGGAGGGTGACGAGTTTTACAGTCTTTCTGATATAATAAGTGAGACAGTAAGAAGATATATGACATTAAAGCTAAAACTTGAGCGTTGTCAAATCACTTTGAAAAATGCTATTAAGAACTCTACTTCACTTGGAAATAAAGTAAGAGTTGGGTTAAGCTATAATAGATTATCAGATACTGTTTTGCTTCTAGTTGAAAATACTCAGAAAGAGTATAAGATGGTTATTTCAAACCAATATGAGGTTGTAGAGTCATCTGTAAATCGGTTAAAAGAAGGATTTCCTGGGTTCCTTAAAAAAAGAAAGTCAAGAAGTGACTATGGAGAAGTACTAAGTGAAATTTTGGAGTGCTTCGTAGTTACAGTTGGAAATAAAGTGTTTGAGCTTTTTGAGAAAATGTCACCTGCTGATATTGCTTTCTTTACGGGATATTCAGTGGAAGAACACTATATCAAACTACTTTATGAACCTCATACTTTTTTATCTAGTGATGCTTTGTTTTTCCATTTGGTATATACAACGCCAAATGGTAACAAAATCAACATTGAATATAACGTTGATATATTCGATAATTACTTCAAGGTAAAAAAAGTAGAAAGGAGACAAAGCTCTAATAATCCTAAATTTAAACTGTTAGATGACTGGCTTTCTGTAAATGAGGAAAGAATTTTAAATGATATATTATTTAGAAAGAGTTCTTTTTCATTTAAATTTTTAAAGTAATTTAGAATAATATTTTGATAAGAGGTTTGCAATTACATATTGCAAGCCTCATTTTGATGTAAAACCAAATAATTATTAAAACTTTAAAGAGAAAATGAAAAAAATAAATGAGAGCAAAAGAACTAATGTTTATTTTGTTTCCTTGCTTATTGGATAAAATTGGTGTATAATTAATGGAGAATTTTTATTATAGTTTTAGAATGGAGATAAGAATGATTATACAAGGTAGGATTTCAACAATAATATTTAAAAATGAAGATAATGATTGGACAGTTATGTTAGTAAAACTAAGTGAAGGATATATAACTGCTGTTGGAAGTTCTCAGGGATTAGATGTAGGAGATGAGATTGAACTTGATGGCGAGGAAAGTTTGCATAAAGTATACGGTAAACAGTTTAAGTTTAGTACATATAAAAAAATATTACCAACAAGTGATGTTGCACTTGTACAGTATATATCTGAAAATGTCAAAGGAATTGGAAAAAAAACAGCCAAAAGAATTATAGAAAAATTTGGAAAAGATACAATAGATGTAATTAGATATGAACCTTCCAATCTAAATGAAATAAAAGGATTAAATAGTGACAAGATAGATGAATTAAATACATTTTTTTTGGAAGAATGGGAAAAGTGGAATACGGTAGAATATTTGAGTAAATTTAGTATACCAGCAATTACCGCTACTAAGATTTTTCAAATATTAGGGAAAGACACAATAAAGATTATAAAAGAAAATCCATATAGTTTATTAAAATTTGTGAAAAAAATAGAATTTAAACTAGTAGATAAAATTGCTATGAGTATTGGAATTACATTGGATAATGATGATAGAATTAATTCAGGTATTATTTATGCAATTAATACTATAACAGAGTTTGGACATACTTGTATAGAAAAAGAAATTTTAGTTAAATATTCTGCTGATATATTAAATGTAAGCACAAGCAATATTGAAGATGGTATATCAAGATTAATTTTTCAAAATTTATTATATTTACAAAATATAAATGAAACTGAGTATGTATTTAGAAAAAGTTTTTACCTTGCCGAAGAAAATATTGCAGAAGGAATAGTAAAATTATCGCTTAATAGTACAACTCATGTAAATTATAGTAAACAAATAGAAGAAGTAAGTAAGAAAAATAGTCTAGTTTTATCTGATGAGCAAAAAGAAGCAATATCTAGTTGTTTAAATCATAATATTTCAGTAATTACTGGAGGACCAGGTACAGGAAAGACTACAATTATAAAATGTGTTATAGATATATTGGAAAAAATGCAAAAAAAATATGTACTTTGTGCACCAACTGGAAGGGCAGCAAAAAGAATTAAAGAAACTACTGGCAAAGAGGCAAAAACGTTACATAGACTATTAGAAATTACAAAATTAGATGATAATGATATAGACAGTTATTATGAGTGTATTGTTGCAAACATCGAAGCGGATATAGTTATTATTGATGAGGCTTCAATGATAGATTGTATGATGATGAACAATTTATTTAAAGCTTTAAAATCAAATACTAAAGTTGTTATGGTAGGAGATGTTGATCAGTTACCTTCTGTTGGGCCTGGTAGCGTTTTAAAAGATGTAATAGAATCTGATGTGGTAAATGTTGTAAAGTTAAAACAAATTTATAGGCAAAGTGCTATGAGTGACATTATATTAAATGCTCATAGAGTTAATGAAGGTAAATATCCTGAATTTAAAACAAAGGATACAGATATGTATTTTATAAAGACTGAAAGTATTGAATCAACGCTTAGTGAAATATCATCATTGATTTCATCAAGACTTGAAAAATTTGCAAATTTAAATGTAAAAAAAGATTTACAGATTTTGACTCCAATGAAAAAAACTTCACTTGGTACTATTGAATTAAATTCATTTGTACAGAGAATATTAAATCCTAAAAAAGACGGCGTTAATGAAAAAGAATTTGGTGGAAAAATATTTAGGGTTGGAGATAAAGTTATGCAAACTATAAATAATTACGATAAAAAATTCTCGATAGGTGGTGAATTTTTTGATGGAATCTATAATGGCGATATTGGCTATGTAAAAAGCATTGATAATCTTAATAAAAAAATGATTGTGCTTTTTGATGAAGAAAAAGAGGTAGAATATGAATTTGATGAACTCGAACAACTTGAATTAGCTTATGCTATTACGATACATAAGTCACAGGGAAGTGAGTTTGATTATGTTATTTTGCCACTTTATGTTGGATATCAAAAATTATTTACTCGTAATTTACTATATACGGCTATGACTAGAGCAAAAAAAATGTTGATTATAATTGGAAGTAAAAATATAATAAATTATATGACACAAAATGTGGAATCAAAAAATAGGAAAACTGGACTAAAAGAAAAAATTATCTCTAAATTGATTTAAACTTTGCTTTTAATAGGCATTATATTATAAGTATTTGTGATTAAATAAAGAAATATAAAAAATTTTACTAGCTAAGAATATACATTTTTTGGGAATGTTGTTTACATATCATTTTTATTGTGGTATAATAAACTGAATTTAAATTTTATTGAACTTAAATAAGTGATCAAGGAGGTAAATATTATGCTGGAAAGAAAAATGGAGGATATTAATCCTAAAGGAACTATTGATGTAGTTGTAAATGAAATCATGAAAGATACATATTGTCGGTACTATTTGACTATGGATGTTTTTAATGATTTACTAAAAACGTGTAATTTTAAAACAGAAGCTACTGGATTAGGGAAATGTACTATGAGATGGTCTAAAGAAAGGCATAGTTTTGTAGGACTAAATGTTATAGCTGTCTATAACGAAGAAATTCAGGATAATGTTTTTAGAATAGATGCTGCACGTATTGGAGAAAAAACAGTATATGAAGTTAAACCTTTAAAAGGTGTGGCTGTATTGTTAAAAAAGTAAAAAATATTGATATAATATAGAAAAATATGATGAAATGTTATACATTTTATCATATTTTTTTTATAAAGATATTAAAAAAATTGCCTATTTTAGTTATATATGATAAAATATGTATGTAATTTTGAGGTGAGAAAATGGAAGAATTGATTGAGTGTATTTGTGATTATATAAGAAAACCATATACAGATTATGCGATAATGTTAAATGGTGAATGGGGAAGCGGAAAAACATATTTTTGGAATAATAAGCTAAGAAGTAGATTAGAGGCAATAAAGAATTCTTCTGGAAAAAACTATAAAACTATATATATGTCACTTTATGGAATAAATAGTTTAGAAGAAATAAGTAAAAAAATATTTATAGAAACCAATCCAATGATTAACAAAACTTTAAAAAAATTTGTTGATACTAGAGAGGGAAATGTTATACCGGAGTATGTAAAAACTGGTCTTGATATGGCAAATTTATTTGGTACTACAAGTTTTAGCTCTGATAAGGTTGATTTTTCTAAAATGTTTTCAATAGATGATAAAATTTTGTGTTTTGATGATTTAGAAAGAGCAAATGTGGATGTAATTGATATACTTGGGTATATTAATAATTTTGTTGAACATGACGGAATTAAGACAATACTTATATGCAATGAAAAAGAATTAGCAACAAAGTTCAAAAATAATAATGTTGAATTTAAAACTATGATTGCTGCATATATACTAGATAAAGAAGGAATGATCGCTCCAAAAGAAAAGAAACAGCAACTTTTTAGATCTTCTGAAGCAGATGCAACAAAAAATCTAGAAAAACCTTTGGCAAACTTACTTGAAGATAAAATATCTGATATTTTTGATAAAGCAAATGCGTATGAAAGAATAAAAGAAAAATTAATCGGAGAGACTTTTGAATATGTACCTGAGTATTCGTATATTCTTAGTGGAATGATTATGAAATACTCATATAATGAAGAACTTTCAGATTTTTTCAAAAGAAATACATTTAATATAATTGCAACATTTAAACAATCAAATACTAGAAATTTAAGAATATTAAAACATGCATTAAATGATTTTGAAAAGATTTTTAATGAAGTGATGAGAAATTATCCAAATACAAGTAAAGAGGCACTAAAGACTATGCTTACATTTACAATTGCAACTTCATTTGAAATTAAGGCTGGAAACATAAGCAAGGAAAAACTAAAATCTATAAAAAATAATGATGAATATAATTCTGTTATTTTTACTTCAAAGATTTTAAATGATAACAGTCAGTTTTATTTAAGAGAATTTGATAATAGATATTTTTTAAATAACTTTAGTAAATACAAGTTTTTTAAATTCATTGAAGTATATATAAGGACAAGATTTTTTGATGAAAAGATTTTTAAAGAAAATATGGAAGAGGTAAATTCTATTTGTACACAAAAAGATAGTAAAGTGGATAGAAAATATCCAAAATTACTTAGTGGTGAGTATTGGAAGTTATCTGATTTTGAATTTGACTTACTTTGGAAACAAGTTTTAGAGGAAGTTAGAACTGGAAATGTTGAATTTAACGAATATTTAAAACTATTCATTATATTTAAGTATTTGATTTCTATTGGACTAGTTGACTTTTCTATTCAAGAATTGAAGCCTAATTTTATACTTGGAATGCAATTATCAGCTTCACAAAATGTTGAACAATTAGAAAGTGAGTCTGATGATAGTAATGAAAGTAATATTGCATATGATACTGAAGATAAGGATATTCAAGAGATAAAAAATCAATATTACGATATAAAAAATAAAGCCTTACAAGAACTTGCATATAAAAAGGCAAATGATTTATTTAAACTATTGCCAAATGAGATTTCAGAATTTTACAAGCAAATTGTTGGAGAGTATAAAAACCTTCCTATATTTTCAAAGTATGATATGGATAATTTATATGAAAAACTGACTTTGACACCAAATTATGATATTTATAACATAATTAATATGTTGCAAGTAAGATATTCTGAAAATAAAAAGCTTTTAGACATTGATGGAAAAAATTTGAAAAAGTTGTCTGATATAATAAAGAAAAATAGACCACCAAAGGAAAAAACGATAAAATATGCTTTGCTAGACAATTTAGCACAATGTATAGATAAATTATTTAAATAAAACAAATGTTCTAAAATTGATTTACAAAATGATATGTGTATGGTATAATAATTATGAGGGAGATATAATTGATATGTTGTATTATGAAGTGATTGACAATTGTAAAGATAAGTGGATTATGTTTTTTCATTCAATATATGAAAATAATGATTGTTTTAGAGAAAAAATTGATGAATATTCCAAATATTATAATTTGATTTTTATTGATTTACCTCGGACATAGAAAATCAATGAGATATCCACTTAAATTCAATTATCTTGAAATATCAAGAGATATAACTGAGATATTAAATGAGCAAAAAATTGAAAAAGTAAATATAGTTGCATATTCTTTTGGAGCAATAGTTGCAGCGTATTTTTCATATTTGAAGCCAAATAGGGTTGAAAAGATTTTTTTTGATATGGTTTCAATAAAATTTTCTATTAATTTTTTAGAAAAGCTATTTTTTGTATTTAGTAAGCTTAGTTGTTGGATACCAAAAAATATATATGTAAGTTGTTTAGCAACGTCAATGTTACCTGGACATGAACAAAAAGAAAAAAGAAAAAAGTTATATCAAACGGCTATTCTTATGAAAAAATCACATATAGTTTCATGGAACTTAGTTATGTATGAATATTTTAAAAATTTCAAAAATACTTTTAGAGCTGATATTTTAAGCTCAACAAATCAAAAATTATTTGTAGTTGGAAAGAACAATTCATTATTTTTGAATAATGCAAGTAAGAAGATAAAAAATAGTTTATATAATAAAGTAGTAAAAGTTGATAATAAAAGAAAAAATACTAAGAAAATCGATAGTATTGCAATTAAGTTTTTCAATGACTATGAAAAATATTTTAGAGAAGCTGTATTTCAGAAAATTTCTTAGATTGGAGGTAAAAAGTGAATAAAAATTTAAAAAAAGGTATAACAACATCTGTGCTTTTAGTTGCACTGGTAATTATGTCAATACTTATTGGAAGTGCGACCATAGTTGGAACTAATGCAATAAAAACAGCAAATTATGAAGATTTTAAATCTGAAATGTCAAGAATAAAAGATATGGTAAATGATTATTCAGTAAAAAACGATGTATTGCCTGTAAAAAATGAAATAGTTACTACTAGTACTATGCCTGATACATTAAGAAATGAAATATCAAAAAATGGTGATTTAAATGAAAACTTTTATGTAATTGACATGAATAAAATAAATGATTCTACAATTTCGATTGGTAGAGGAGATGTAAGCAATTCTGATGTCTTTTTAGTCACTGATTCTACACAAAATATTTATTATTTAAAAGGATATACATATAAGTCAAAGATATATTACGGAATGTAGAGGGAAATAAATTGAGTTATATAAAAAATTTAAATATAAAAGATATAAAACTAAAAAATAACGTATATTTAGCACCGATGGCTGGTGTGACGGACATTCCATTTAGGAAAATATGTAGGGGATTTGGTCCAAGTCTTACATATACTGAAATGGCTAGTAGTAAGGCTATGGAATTTAGTAGTACTAAAACAGAAAAATTACTTGAAGTTGCTGAAGATGAACGTCCATCTGTTGTACAAATATTTGGAAGTAATAAAGATGTCATTGCCAATACTGTTTATAAGCTAAATGAAAATGACTATATTGATATAATTGATATAAATATGGGCTGTCCAGCGCCAAAACTTGTAAAAAATGGCGATGGCGCAGGACTTTTACTTGATTTGAATAACGTTGAGAAAATAGTAAAAGAGGCTGTCAAAGTTTCATTAAAGCCAATTACTGTAAAAACTAGAAAGGGGTTTGATGAAAACCATATAACTGCCGTTGAAGTCGCAAAAATTTGTGAGCAAAATGGTGTATCACAAATTACTATACATGGAAGAACGAGAGAAGAATACTACTCTGGTAGTGCTGATCTTGAGATAATAAAAAAAGTAAAAGAATCTGTAAAAATTCCAGTAATAGGTAATGGAGATATTGTTGATATTAAAAGTGCAAATAAAATGTTTGAGTATACCAAATGTGATGGAATAATGGTGGCTAGAGGGGCACAGGGAAATCCATGGATATTTAAAAGCATACTCGAGGGAGATGATTATATTCCGACAATTAGTGAAAGATTTAGTGTTATTTATAAGCATATTAAGTATCAGCTAGATTATGAGGATGAAAAGGTTGCTAATTTAAAGCTTAGGAAACATATTGCTTGGTATATAAAAGGATTAAATAGAGCAAGTACAATAAAGGATTTAATAAATTGCTCAAAAAATGTTAAAGAGCAGTTAGAAATACTAAAGGAGTATGAAGAAAATTTGATAAAACTAAATAAGGATGTTAAGGTTTAGAATATGGTAACTAAAAATGAAAAAAATACGATATTAGAAAGATGCACTAATAAAGAGGAAAAAATATTTATTTCTAACTTATTAGATAAAGTTGCTAAATATGAAATTGATAATAAAATTAGGTTTACTAATTTTTTAAATATGAGTGAACTGTCTTTTGCAACAAAGGTTCTTGATGAATTGAAAATTAGCTATTACATTTTTCCATTAAATGAGTTTTGCAGTAGGAAAGTTATATTTTTTATTCCAGAGTATATATGTGATGTAGATACTTTTATAAATGAATATATTGCAGTTTTTAAAATTAAAACAAATGTAAAAAATAAATTATTGCATAAAGATTATATGGGAAGCCTTTATTCACTTGGAATAAAAAATGATATGATCGGTGATATAGTAGCTTATGAAAGTTTTGCATATGTATTTTGTCTCAAGTCTATATCAGAGTACATAAAAAATAATTTATTTAGAGTTGGAAGACAAGAGGTAAATATTGTTGAATATGAATTAAATGATAAAGAAATACAAAATATATCTTTTAAGCTAGCAAGGATTGAATGTATTGTTTCTTCTAACAGGGTAGATGGAATAATATCAGAGACGTTTGGAATTAGTCGTAGCATTGCAAAGGAAAAAATTGTGTCTGGTGATTTGTATGTAAATGATAAAAATATTATTACGCCAAGTTATAATTTAGTTGAAAATGATATAGTTTCAATAAGAAAACTTGGAAAACTAAAAATTGGTGAAGAGTTAAGAAATACTAGAAGTGGAAAAAAGGCAATTGTGATATATAAGTTTGTTTAAGGAGTAAATGTATGGATAATGAATTAAAATTAGGAAAGTATAGACATTTTAAAGGTAAAAGTTATGAAGTAATTGGAGTAGCAAAAAGTGCGGATGACTTAAAAGATTATGTGGTTTATAAGGCTTTATATGAAGACGAATTTCCTTATGGACAAATATGGATACGTCAAAAAGCTGAATTCTTATCTGAAGTACCAGCAGGAAGAGAAAATCCATTTAATCAAAAGTATAGATTTGAATATATAGGTAAGTAGTACTGCTAAGTTTAATTTTATTTACTATTTATTGCTTATAAAAAATTGTAATAACAGTAATTTTATGAAATTTTGACTACTTTTAATTAAACCAAAGATAGCATATTTGTGAGTTCGTTTCAATAATAATTGATTTTATTAGTTATTATTGAAATCTTTGTAATAACCAGATTTTTTATTAAAATTGGTTGCAAATAGTAACATTTTATTTTACAACAAATTACAAATTCAGGTGTAGATATTGCAAAAGTAGGGCTTTTGTAGTAAAATAGACGAATATAGATGGTAAGGTGATAAAATGAAAGTTGCTTTTTATACACTTGGTTGTAAAGTAAATCAATATGAGACTGATTTGATGATGAAAAATTTTGAAGATCGAGGTTATAGTGTAGTAGACTTTGATGATATTGCAGACATATATGTAATCAATTCTTGTTCTGTAACGAATCTTTCAAGCCGTAAATCACGTCAAATGGCAAGTAAAGCCAAAAGAAAAGATGGAATAGTTGTTTTGGCAGGATGTTATGCTCAAGAGTTGACAAAGTCTGATAAATTAAAAAATGTGGATATAGTGATTGGAAATGAGGAAAAAAAGCAGATTGTAGATATAGTAGAAAGATATATAGAAAATGGAGAAAAAGTAGAAAAAGTCGTATACAAGGTAGCCGATATATCAAAGACGATTTCGTATGTGCAAAGAGATAATTTGAACAAAGGAATAAATGTTAGAGAAAGTGTAAAAATAGAAGATGGTTGTAATAATTTTTGCTCATATTGTATAATTCCTTATGTAAGAGGAAGAGTTAGAAGTAGAAATTTAGATTCTATCTTGAGTGAGGTCAATGACTTAGTTAACTCTGGTGTTGGTGAGATTGTTTTAGTTGGAATAGAAATAGCATCTTATGGACATGACTTGGGTGAAAATATTAGTCTTATTGATGTTATAGAAAAAGTGAGTTTGGTGCCAGGCTTAAAACGTATAAGACTGGGGTCATTAGAACCTCGCATACTCACTGACGAGAATATAGATAGACTTTCTAAGATACAAAATTTATGCCCACACTTTCATATATCTGTTCAAAGTTTGGATAATAATGTGTTAAAGAGAATGAATAGAAAATATACACGTGAGGATATATTTAACATTGTAGATAAGATAAGAGAGAAAATTGAAGATGTTGCCTTTACTTGCGATATAATTGTTGGATTTCCAGGTGAGACAGAAGAAGAATTTGAAAATACTATTGACGGAATAAATAGGGTGCAATTTTATGAAGTTCATACGTTTAAATATTCAAAGAGAAAATGGACAAGGGCAGCAAAAATGGAAAACCAGATAGATGGCAAAACGGCTACAAAACGTAGTGAAAATGTAATTGAACTGGCAAAGAAGCTTAAACATCAATACTTAGAATCATATATTGGAAAAAAAGCTGAAGTATTGTTTGAATCTGGTAGTGAAAATGAGTGGTATGGATATACTAAAAATTATATTAAAGTTAAAGTAAGAGGAGATCGCAATATATGGGGATGTCTGTTAGAAGTAGAATTAGATTCAATAGAAGAAGACATGATATTAGGGAGTATTTGTCACTAAAAAATGCTATAATTACGCTTGCTATAGTTGCAGTGGTGTTTGTAATTAGTAGTGTTGTTGGAGCAGCGTTGCTATCTAGAAAAGTAAAAAATTCAACGATTGTCTATAAAGCTGATGGTGATATGAAAAATGACAATATGATGGAAGAGGATTCTAATATCTCAGAAAATTTGGAAACTTCTGATCAAGTTGACAAGCTAAAAGATACTATTACAGATGATGCAGAAATAGAAAGTACGATTGACATTTCTTTACTAGGCGAGATTATGATGGGAGGAATTGTTACTAAAAATAATAATTATTTATATACAGCTCCTTTTAAAAATGTTTATAATATTACTAAAAATGCTGATTTTACTTATGCTAATTTTTCTACTAACATAACAAATCTAGAGAAGATTGAAAATGCCAAATCTAAGTATCTTGTGACTAAGAATGTAATAGATGGATTAAAAGCATTGGGACTTGATTGCGTGTCAATTGCGTCTGATCATATTGCTGATTATGACAAAGATATATTTAATAATACTGTAAATACATTAGAAGATAATGATATATTTGTTGCAGGTCGTGAGGATATGCCTGTGTATTTTGAAAAAGGTAATAAAAAAGTTGCAATTGTATCCACAAATAATGTTTTTATTGGTACAAAAAAGAATTATACAAAACTTTCAGTGAGCGTTTATTCAAATGATAATTTAATTAAAAATATTAAAGAGGCTAAAAAGTCAGCAGATATTGTTATAGCAGATATACATTGGGGACGTGAATATGAATATGGTGTAACTGACCAGATGCGACAGATATCAAAGGTAGCAATTGATGCAGGGGCAGATTTAGTGATTGGTTCGCATGCTGTTGGAGTTTATCCACTTGAAAGTTATAAAGGAAAAACGATTATATTCTCTACAGGATATTTTATTAGTGATACTTCGCTATATGTTGGAAAAGAAGGGTTTATTTTTAATGTACTAATTTCAAGTGAAAATAAAATAAGTGAAATAGTCATGACACCAATATATATAAATGATAAAAAAGAAGTATTGCTTTATGACCAATATAATTCACAGCAAGCAAATGAATTCCTAGAAATGCATAATAATTGGGAAAAAGGAAATGGATTTGATTCGAAAATAGAAGATAATAAAATACACGTATACTTCCCCCAGAGTTAGTTTTGTAAAAAACTAACTCTGAAGCCGATATGTGGCTGTAACATTTAAAAATGAGCATGAAAACAGAGTTATATGATTTGTCAAAAATCGACAAATTGTATAACTTTT
>OJNH01000418.1_pt1 | contig 38700 bp, 27 predicted proteins | sample 1597361 | NCBI WGS metagenome assembly OJNH01 (sample SAMEA2452136, study PRJEB22498) | human gut metagenome | biome: human feces; feature: human gut; material: feces | place: Australia | collected 2012
GGTATTGCCATCGGTGGCCTTTGTGCCGTTGCTCTTGAGCCAAGAGTTCGGGCCGGAGCCAGTGTCCTTATATGGGTTGTAGGCGGAGTAGCTGACAATTTCGCTTCCTGTTGCCGGGCGACCGTTAGCAAGGATGTTGTATGTGAACTTGCCGTCATTGTTCCAGTCAACGTAGACGTAGCCCGACATAGAGGCACCGTTGTACTTGAACTTGGGTATGACTGTCTGGCCTGGCTTTGCGCTGAAGGCATCGTTCATCTGGTCTTTGTAGACAGTGGTGGTGAAGCCTTTTCTCTCTTGAGTGCCGAGACCGATGGCGGTGACATATCGGTCGGTGCGTATGGCCTCCATGTCTTTGTCAAAGTTGACGGCGTAGAGTTCGGTAGAGAAGCGTGGCTTGGGGCTGTCGTTGATTTCAATCTGGTCTATGTAGCATGCGAAATCTTCTTCGTCTGGTTCGGGTGTACGCAGGTCAGGGCAGATGATCAGCGAACTGATGTCGATGCCACCCTTGTTGGGCTCGGCATAGCTGAATCCGTTGATAGGCAGCACGACGTCAACCCATGTGTTGGCGGGCACCTTGACTTCGGACGCCACCTTGAACTGTTCGCATGTGCCGTCTTGCCAGCTCCATGCTTCTTCAGTGCGTTTGCCCAGACCGCACACGAGCACGCGGCTCTCGATGGGCTTGTAGATGAGCACATGAAGGTAGCGCACCTTCTTTGTGAGGCGGAACGGTTCGTTGAGGTCTATGCGCAGACCGAAGGTGTTGCTGCCGTAGCGGCTGCGCTGCAATCCGGCGATGAAGGCGGTAGAGTCGGGGGCTTTCTCCAGAATAGGGTCTACCTGATTGAGGTGGTTGGCGATGACTTGGGCGTTGCCTTGGAGTTTTCCTGTACGGAAGGGGCTTTGCTCCCATGTGTCGTAAACACCGATTTCCTTATAGTCTTTAGTGTCGAAGGTTATGGTTTGTGCGTTAGCGGCAAGTACTATCCATGCCAACGCAACGAAAAGTATGTGTTTCATGTTGTGTGGTTTATGCGTTAAAGGGGTGGTTAGTAGATGCTGATGTTTGAGAGAAGCGGGCATGCACGACTGTCGACAATGGTTATTCTCAGCCCTGTAGCCTTAAAGCCTTTGCCGTAGCTGCTTGACGTGCTTCCGTTGAGCGGCAGTATGCGCTTGTAGCCCACTGTTGTGGTTTGTACTGATGGTGCAAGGCGTGTCCATGTGGCACCATCGGTGGTGTATTCCACCGTCCAATTCTTGATGCGCTGCCCCAGTTTGATGTATTCCATCATCTGCAGGTAGCGTAGGGTCTGTTCGGTGGACCATGTGAATGTTATCGTGGCTGACTTAGTCCGGTCGTTGGTGGCCCAATAGGTGTCTTTGTCGTCGTCGGTGAGGTTGGCAGCTGAATAGTTGCGGTTTGCGCCCGGTGTGCGCGTTTCGCTCACCTCAATGGTGGCTGTCTTTGCGAGGTCGGTCTTAAACCGCGTGCGCATCAACTTGCCGAAGTCCTGAAGGCGGTTGACTGTTGCTTCAGGCAGGTAGCCCGTTTTGTCGGGCGGACAGTTCAGAATGAGTGTGGCATTACGTCCCACTGTTTCGAGATACATCTGGAACAGGCGTTCTGTGCCTAACACACCTTCGCCAGAATGCCAGAACCATCCGGCAGTGGTAGCTTTGGCATCGCTCTCGCCCGGGTGCCAGAGCCAGGAGTTTTCCTGTCCGACCTGACGTATGGCGTTGTTGTCGATGGTGGGATCCATCATGGCCCAGTTGGTTTCACCTGCCCAACCGGCCTCATTGCCTATCCATCTTGCTTCACCGCCAACGCCCCACATCACGCAGTTGGGGGCAATGCTGTGTACGCGGTCGCGCAGGTTGGGCACATCGTAATAGTAACTGTTGTCGATGTTTATGGTAGTGTTCTTGCCACCATAGTAGCCGTTACCGCCATTGGCGCCATCGAACCACATCTCAAACTGGTCGTCGCCATACTTGGCAAGTTCTTCACACTGTTTGAGAAAGACGTCGACCACATAGTTGTCTTCACCATAGTAGGCGGAGTTGCGGTCCCAGGGTGAGACATAGAAGCCGTATTTCATGCCAAGCTTGTTGGCGGCATTGGCAAACAGCTCTGGGATGTTGGCATTGCGACCGTTGGCGTTGCCTGCATTGACAATGCTGTGGGTTGTGGTGGCTGTGGGCCAGAGGCAAAATCCATCATGGTGTTTAACCACAGCAATGCCTCCCTTCATTCCAGCTGCCTTTGCTGCGGTGAGCCATTGTTCGGGGTTAGGCTTCTTGGTCGGTGCATAATTGCTTTCAGGCTCATTACCTTCTCCCCATTCGATGCCGGTGAAGGTGTTCATTCCGTAATGGAAGAAAGCGTAGAATTCGGTTTCGTTCCACAGCAGTTGTCGTGTGGACGGTACCGGGTGACAGGGCAGTGGCTCGTTGTTGGGATTGGGAAGCGTCTGCTGCTTCAGTTCCAACTGTGCGGATGTTGCGAGCGGCACAGTCAGAGCAATCAGTAGTGTTTTTAGTTTCATAGGTATTAAAATAAGGTTGTTAAGGGTTTGTAGGTGTTATTTGTAGATTTCCTTGCGGCCGGCCTTAAGGGTGTTTATCATCAGTGAACAGATGGTCATGGGGCCGACTCCGCCCGGCACAGGCGTGATGTATGAACATTTTGGTGCTACCTCATCGAACTTCACGTCGCCTGTCAGTCTGAAGCCTTTGGGGCGCGTGCTGTCGGGCACCCGTGTGGTGCCGACGTCAATGACCACGGCTCCGGGTTTTACCATGTCGGCGGTGACAAATTCGGGCTGTCCGATTGCAGCTATGATGATGTCGGCCTGTCTGCACTCTTCCTTGAGGGTGGCGCTGTGGCTGTGGCATACGGTGACAGTGGCGTCACCATAGTTCTTCTGCATCATCAGCTGTGCCATAGGTTTGCCCACGATGTTGGAGCGCCCCAGAATGACGCATTTCTTTCCGGAGGTCTTTATGTTATAATGACGCAAGAGTTCAAGAATGCCTCTCGGTGTGGCGGAAATGAAACAAGGTAGCCCAATGGCAAGTCTGCCTACGTTGACAGGGTGGAATCCGTCAACATCCTTGCGGTAGTCGATGGCCTCTATCACTTTTTGCTCGTCGATATGAGCGGGCAATGGCAGCTGGACTATAAATCCGTCGACATCGGCATCGTTGTTCAGTCTGTCCACCTCTTTGAGCAGTTCTTGCTGTGTGATGGTGTCCTCAAACCTGAGCAGAGTGGACTTGAAGCCACACTCCTTGCATGCCTTGACTTTGTTTGCAACGTATGTCTCGCTTCCTCCGTCATGGCCCACGAGTATTGCAGCAAGATGAGGCCTCTTGCCCCCAGCTTCTATCAGTTTTTCCACTTGTTCGGCAATGTCTGCCTTGATTGATGCTGCTGTTTGTTTTCCGTCAATGAGAGTCATAGCTGTTATTTTAGTGTTATTTCTATAATGTGGTCTGTTGTGTCGGTCGGCGATATGCCGATGATGTGCAGAGTGCTGTTCTTGTAGGTATAAGGCAGCACTTTTCTTGTCTTGTATTCACGCACCTCCTTGATTTTCCTATCGGAGGGTATGCTTGCGCTGTCTTTAGAGGCGTTGAGGATGTGGAGCCATATTTTGTCTCCTCTGCGTGTCGTTACATAGTCTTCTGTGTAAGCGGGTCCTGCCTGTGTGGCATAGATGGTTTCGCCGTTCTCCCTGAGCCACCTGCCGATGCCTTTAAGTCTGTCGAGTGCAAGTTCTGGTAGTTTGCCATCGGGCTGTGGACCGATGTTGAGAAGCAAGTTGGCTCCTTTGCCTGCAGTGCGGACGAGCAGCTGCACGAGTTGCGGCACACTCTTGTAGTTTTGGTCGTAGATGCGATACCCCCACATGCCGTTCATTGTTTCGCATGTTTCAAGAGGCAGCCGGCTGATTTCCTGTCCGGACATGCCCGCCTTGTTTTCTCCAGGTATGTCGCGCTCGAACATCTGCATGTCTTCGCCGGCATGAGGTGTGCCGTGATGATTGTTGCCTATGAGGCAGTTGGGTTGCAGGCGGTGTATGAGTTCGTATTGTTTGTCGAGTTGCCAGTCAAACGGGATGGAGTCTTTCTCGTGGTCCCACATTCCGTCAAACCAGATGGCCCCTATGGGGCCGTAGTCAGTGAGCAATTCTGTGAGCTGTCTGTTCATGAACCCATAATATGAGGCCCAATCGGCCTTTGAGGGGTCTTTGCCCGTGTTGTTGCCCACCCGCCCTGAGGGATAGTCGTTGCGTGTCCAGTCGATGTGGCTGTAATAGAGGTGCAGTTTGATGCCGTTGTCCTTGCACGCCTGTGCCAATTGTGCCACGATGTCTTTGCCGTATGGTGTGTTGGTAATCTTGTAGTCAGACTGCTGTGTGTTCCACATTGAAAAGCCGTCGTGGTGTCGGGTGGTGAACGTGATGTAGCGTGCTCCTGAATCCTTTATGGCCCGGACCCACTCCTGTGCGTTGAAGTCGTGGGGATAGAAGGCATTGGCGAGTTTTGCATACTCCTTGTTGTTGATGCCTTGGTCGGTCATAACCCACTCACCTTGTCCGAGCATGGAGTAGAGTCCCCAATGTATGAATATGCCGAAACGGCTCTGATCAAACTGTTGTCGGGCGGTCAGGTTGCCCGGCGAGGGGGTGTATTGGGCCTGCAATGCCGTGGCGGCAAAGACTGCAAGCAACAGTGTGCGGAGAAGTTTGTTTTTCATCGGGGGTAATCTGTTGGAATGGCGGGTGTGGGTTATTAGTCTGTGGTTGTACCAAAGTCTGATGGCCGAAGTATTATCTCTTGCCAAGTCCGGTCATGGCTCTCATCTTGTTTCCGAAACCAGGAGAGTTGACCATTTTCATCATCTTGCGGGTCTGGTCGAACTGCTTGAGCATTTTGTTGACATCCTGCAGTGTATTGCCGGAGCCTCGCGCTATGCGTGCCCTGCGGCTTGAGTCAATCTTGTCGGGGTTGGCGCGTTCAAAAGGTGTCATAGAGCCGATGATGGCCTCTATCTGCTTGAAGGCGTTGTTGTCGATGTCAACGTCTTTGATAGCTTTGCCCACTCCCGGTATCATTGATGCAAGGTCTTTGATGTTGCCCATTTTCTTTATCTGGTTTATCTGGGTGATGAAGTCGTTGAAGTCAAACTTGTTCTGGGCAATCTTCTTGCTAAGTTTTCTTGCTTCCTTTTCATCGTAGACCTGTTGGGCGCGTTCCACCAGTGATATTACGTCACCCATGCCGAGTATGCGGTCGGCCATGCGGTCAGGATGGAAGACGTCGAGTGCATCCATCTTTTCGCCTGTTCCGACAAACTTGATGGGCTTGCCTACCACACTCCTGATGCTGACGGCAGCTCCGCCACGTGTGTCGCCATCGAGTTTGGTCATTACGATGCCTGTGTAGTCGAGCCTTTCGTTGAATTCGCGAGCAGTGTTGACAGCGTCCTGGCCTGTCATGGAGTCAACGACAAAGAGGGTCTCGTCGGGGTTTGTGGCTTGCTTGATGTTGCTGATTTCCTGCATCATCTGTTCGTCAATGGCCAGTCGTCCGGCGGTGTCTATGATGACAAGGTTGTATTCTTCCTGCTTTGCCTTGCGAATGGCGTTTGCCGCAATCTCAACGGGGTTGGTGTTGCCCTCTTCGGTGTAGACAGGAACTCCAATCTGTTCACCTACCACTTGAAGCTGGTTGATAGCGGCAGGACGGTAAACGTCGCATGCCACGAGAAGAGGCTTCTTGCCGAACTTGGTTTTTTGCCAGTTTGCCAGTTTGCCAGAAAAGGTTGTCTTACCTGAACCCTGCAGTCCTGCCATGAGAATGACCGATGGTCTTGAGTTCAGCTGCAATTCGGCAGTGGAACCTCCCATGAGTTTTATGAGTTCATCGTGTACGATTTTTATGAGCAGTTCGCCAGGTTTTACAGATGTCAGCACGTTCTGGCCGAGAGCCTGCTGCTTTACGGTGTCGGTGAATTGTTTTGCTACTTTATAGTTTACGTCAGCATCTGAAAGAGCTTTCCGGATTTCTTTTACTGTTTCAGCTACGTTGATCTCGGTAATTCTTCCCTGTCCTTTCAGGACTTTGAAAGACCGTTCAAGTTTTTCGCTTAGATTATCAAACATGATGTTGTGAAGTTCTGTTAATTAAAAAAGACTTTTTGCTTGTGCGCAAAGTTACTTAATTTTGAGGAACTTAACAAAAAATAAATAAGAAAAGTGACAATGCGCTTTTTTTGTGTGTATTGTTTCTCTGCTGCCATAAAAAGTCGTAATTTTGCCGGCAATTTGTTTTTCTTGTAAGAATGAGGGAGTGCAGAGAAAGGTTTCGTGGCTGTAGCGGCCAGAGATGCGCTTTTGCACTTTTTTGTTTTTTTTAAAGGAAAATGCAATAAGAACCCCGTTTTGCGGTTATATTAGTAAATAGACTCAAATCAACAGCGAAGATTATAGTGCTTGACATGAAAATCAGTGTAATAACAGCGACTTGGAACCGCGCTAAAACATTGCAGGACACCATTGACTCGTTTTTGAGGCAGGTAGAGGCCTGCAGGAATGTTGGAGTGGAGTTGGAGCATGTTATTGTTGACGGTCTGTCGGGCGATGACACTGTGCAGATTATACAAAGGAACGAACCACGCTATCACGGAACGCTCAAATGGGTGAGCGAGAAGGACAGGGGTATCTATGATGCCATCAACAAAGGTATCAGAATGTCATCAGGCGATGTGGTTGGCATATTGAACAGTGATGACTTCTATACGTCAGGCGATGTGTTGTTGAGAGTGTCACAGGCTTTCACTAACGATGATGAGCTTGAGGCGGTATATGGTGACATTCATTTTGTAAAGGAGGAAAATCTGAACAGATGCACGCGCTACTACTCGTCAAGGTTTTTTCGTACAGGCCTGTTGAGGTTTGGGTTTATGCCGGCTCATCCAAGTTTTTATTGTAAGAGGAAAGTCTATGACGAATGTGGACTCTACGACACGGATTTAAAGACCTCTTCAGATTTTGAGATGATGGTGCGCCTTTTGTATATGAAGAAGATAAAGGCAGAATATCTTGGCATTGATTTTGTTACGATGCGTGCCGGCGGAGAGTCTACAGCCAATATTGCAAGCAAGATGAAGGTAAACAAAGATGTCGCAATGTCTTTGAGAAAATACGGCATCTACTCTAACCAATTGTTCCAATGGCTCAGGTATGCATGGAGGATTGGCGAAATTGTATACACTCGGATAAAGTATTGATGTTATAAGAATGAAGAAAGTATTGATAACAGGTTCAAACAGTTTTGTCGGTGAGAATGTGCGCCGCTATCTGCAGTCTAAGGGTGACTGCATGGTAGATGTTGTAGACACCATCGGCGATGAGTGGGCGAATGCTGATTATTCAAAATACGACGTGGTGTATCATGTGGCTGGCATAGCCCATGTAAATCCGTCTCCCAAGATGAAGCCGCTATATTACAAGATTAACTGTGACCTTGCTATTAAGGTGGCCGAAAAGGCGAAAGCTGCGGGGGTAAAGCAGTTTATATTTATGAGTTCCATGATTGTGTATCATGAGAGCAGGTCGTTGGGTGACGAGGTGATTACTGCTGACGCCACTCCGCATCCCTCGGGTTTTTATGGTGACTCTAAACTACAGGCTGAGATAGGGCTGAAGAAACTTGCGACAGACGACTTCAAGTTGTGCATACTGCGGCCGCCGTTAATCTATGGAATGAATCTTAGAGGAAACTTCCCGAGATTGATGAAGCTTGCCACGCTGACACCGATATTCCCCGCCTGGCACAACAAACGTTCAATGTGCTATATTGAAAATCTGGCAGAATTTGTACGTCAGGTTATTCTAAGAGAACTGCACGGCGTGTTTTATCCCCAGAATAGAGAGTATGCCGACACGGTTGAGATTATTCGCTTCTTTGCATGCGAAAGCGGTCATCGGATATGGATTTCCAAAATATTCAACCCATTTGTTCTGCTTGGTTCAAAATTTATTCAGTCTATCAATAAGATGTTCGCTACATATTATTATGACGAGTCGATGAGTACATACGGGTTTGATTACCAACTGGTGTCGTTTAGAGAGTCGCTCAAACGTGTCAGCGAGGATTTTAAAAACAACAGTAACAATGCCGACATTGGTCGTGGAATATAAAATAATAGAGAAATGATATTGACGTTTACATATTTGTTGCTCTTTCTTGTTCTGTTCCTCATGGAATTGCTGTATTTCAGGATTGCAGACAAGTATAATATCATTGACAAACCAAATGAACGGTCGTCGCACTCTACGGTTGTATTGAGGGGCGGTGGTGTGCTGTTTACCCTTGCCGTGATTGTGTGGGTGTTTTATCAACTGTTGTTTGGTCGCCATGCGTCAATGACAGGGGCAGAATTGGTGTGGAATTATCTACCGTTCATTATAGGCCTTGTGATGGTTTCGACTGTTAGTTTTGTAGATGACGTGGTGGGGACATCAAACAAGACTCGACTGATTGTACAGTTTGTCAGTGCCGCATTGCTTTGGTTTGGAGTAATGCCTTATTGTTATGGTGACTGTAGTGGGGGGGCACTCTGCTATGCCAGTGCAGCACTTTTGTCGGCGTGGGTTGTTATAGCTTCTGTCGGAACGATGAATGTCTATAATTTTATGGACGGCATTAATGGCATAACCGGGGCATACTCACTGTCTGTGCTTGTCTCGCTTTTGGTACTTAACGAATGTGTTTTGCCAGACAGGTTTATTGTTCCCTCGCTTCTGGCGTGTGAATTGCTGGCAGTGGTGATTTTCTGCTATTTCAATTTCCGTCCTAAAGGCAAGGCAAAATGTTTTGCAGGTGATGTGGGCAGTGTTTCTATTGCCTTTATATTGCTCTTTGCTGTAATAAAGCTCATCTGTGCCACGGGCGACTGGTGTTGGATTGTTTTTCTTGCCGTCTATGGTGTTGACGGCTGTCTGACGATTTGCCACCGCATCATGCTTCACGAAAAGCTGGGGCAGGCACACAGAAAACATGCCTATCAGATTATGGCTAACGAATTGAAGATAAGCCCACTGAAAATTAGCGGATTATACATGACCTTGCAACTGGTGATAAATATGGTTATGATTTACGTTATACCAGACACTTTTATCGCCCATGTATGTTATCTGGTTGGCATCTTGGTTGTGCTATCTGTGGCCTATATACTGTTTATGAGAAAATACTATCATCTGCATGCGGAGTATCTGAAGGCTTTGGAGAAAAATGTGAACTGACGGACTGCAATGCATGTTTGCCTGTTCAAAATGTCTGTATGGTGAAGTGACTCAGTGATTAGCAATTAAAAGGATTATATGATGGTGAACAAATTGTGCGGAGGCTATTTCAAGAGACTGATTGCCCCATATTGGACAATACTGTTGATAGACAGCCTTGTTGTGGTGTTGTCTGGGCTGGTGAGCTATGCTTTGGTGTATAGCCTGAAAGACCTGGTATATAATTTCGGATCCCTACTTATAATCCTGCTTACTTTAATGCCCGGCTATATAATCGGCATGAAGGTGTTTGGTACCTATAGTGGCATTCTAAGATTTTCAGCGGCCATAGACTTCATAAAGCTGGCAGGGGCTTTTGTTTTTGGTGCTCTGACAGCATTCTTCTTCCATAAGATATTGAGATACTATGTAGGCGAAAGCGTTCTGGAAATCAAGGGACTTACTTTTTTTATTTCTTTCATGCTTGCCACCTTGCTATGTCTCGGCTTCAGATTGTTGGTAATGTTTGTTTACAACAACATGATTTATGGTAAGAACCAGTTTCGGACTTTTGTCTATGGCACTCTGGAGAATGGGTTGGCTCTTGCAAAGAGCATCAATGCAGACAAGAACTCACCCTATGTTCTGAGTGGTTTTATAACTGATGACGAAAAAATGACCCGACACCGCATAATGGGGGCAAGGGTCTACCATATATGCGATGACCTGATAGAAATTATGCGTCTGCGCCAGATTAAGGCTGTCTTTGTCAGTGCGTCAAGTTCAGAGGTGTTTAAAGGTAATGTTGAGTTGATTAACAAACTCATTAAAAACAACATCAAGATAATGATGCAACCCATTGAAATGGAGTGGGACGGCAAGAGCGACATAAACTTCCGCCAACTTCATGAGGTTGATATCGAGGACTTGTTGCCACGTGACAGGATTGATATTGATTTAGACTCCATAGGGAAACTGATTAAACATAAAGTAGTCCTTATTACGGGTGCGGCGGGCAGCATCGGTTATGAGATGGCAAGGCAGGTTGCCAAATTCTCCCCGGAACGTCTGGTGCTCGTGGACCAGGCAGAGACACCGATGCATACCGTAAGACTGCACATGGCCAAACACTACGGTTGGCTTGAATGTGATACAATAGTAACCAGCATCTGCAACCAAAGTAAGATGGAGGCGATATTCAAGGCCACACGCCCCGACTATGTTTTTCATGCAGCGGCCTATAAGCATGTGCCAATGATGGAAGATAATCCGTCAGAGGCAGTGCAAAACAATATCAGAGGTACTCGTGTGATTGCAGATTTGGCTGTGAAATACGGTGCGAGGAAGTTTGTGATGATTTCAACAGACAAGGCTGTCAATCCGACCAACGTGATGGGGTGCTCAAAGCGTATATGTGAAATTTATTGCCAGTCACTTAATTCGGAAATAGTCAACGGGAATTCTGAATTGAAACAATATGACGGTTCGCCTGCCGTGACGCAGTTTATCACAACCCGCTTTGGAAATGTGTTGGGCAGCAATGGTTCCGTTATTCCCCTTTTCAAGAAGCAGATAGAGCAGGGAGGTCCCATTACGGTTACTCATCCTGACATAATTCGCTATTTCATGCTTATACCCGAGGCTTGCCGTTTGGTGCTTGAGGCAGGTACAATGGGAAAGGGTGGCGAAATATTCGTGTTTGATATGGGGAAACCGGTACGCATTGCCGACTTGGCTCAGCGTATGATAGAGCTATCGGGTGCAACGGGCATTGAAATAAAGTATACAGGTCTTCGCAACGGTGAGAAACTATATGAAGAGGTTTTGTGTAAAGGCGAAGACTACAAGCCAACTGTCCACCCCAAGATTATGATTGCCAAAGTGCGCGAATATCCTTATAAACTTGCCTTGAAGAATGAGGATGACCTTTATGCACTCTCATTCTCCAATGATGATATGGCAATTGTGAGGAAGATGAAGGAGATTGTGCCGGAATACCGTAGCCGTCACTCCAAATATGAAGTGTTGGATTAACCCAAATCGCTCATTAGGTCGTAAATGATATCTTTTTTTGTTACTTCTTATTGCCTTTTGTTTTTATAAGGCATCTGTTGCTTGTTTTTAGCTCAAAATAGCCCGCTATTATTCGCTAAAACGACAAACACCATCTGCTCTCCTAAAAATCAAAATCCAATAAGTCCTAACGACCGATTTGGGATTAACCCTTAGCCTAATTCGAGTAGCTTTTTTCCGATATTCTTGCAGGTGTCTGTGGGCACTTGCCATATTGTTGTATCTTTATCTTTTTGGAAAGTGGAGATATGTTTCTTTTTATCTGGAGTGTTAATGTTTTTTAAATTGAAGCGTCGTGCGACAAAGTGACCAAAACAAAGTAGTTTTTGAACTATTTTCTATATATAAATATTTTTAATTTTGCACTTTGAAAGTAAATAGAATAAATCCGTTTTATATGAATTACAGAAGATTATCTAAATTGACAAATGCTTTTGTTGGAGCAATTTGTATTTTGGCATTGACAGGCTGTGGCCGAAAGCAGGCTGGTCAGCAGGCCTCTAACGAATATGCGGTTAGGACCGTGACCACTTCAAGCCCAGAACTGAACTACACCTATCCTGCAACAATAAAGGGAAAACAGGATATAGAGATTCGACCTCGTGTGGCTGGCAACATTGTAAAGGTATGTGTTGACGAGGGTGCTACGGTTCATGCTGGCCAGACCTTGTTTGTGATTGATGACGTGACATACCGTGAAGCTGTTAATCAGGCTTCTGCTGCAGTTAACCAGGCTAAGGCAAGTCTCAATCAGGCCAATGCCGCATTGGCTACTGCAAAACTGACTTATAACAATAAGAAAGAGTTGCTTAACAAGAAGATTATCGGTGACTATGAATTTCAGTCAGCTCAGAATGCCTTGGCACAGGCAGAGGCATCTGTTGCAACGGCCAATGCAGGTGTCGCTTCGGCAAAGGCAGCATTGGTTTCTGCTCAGCAAAATCTGTCGTACTGCTATGTTAAGAGTCCTGCTAACGGTGTTGTTGGTTCAATACCTTACCGTGTGGGTGCCTTGGTTAGCAGTTCAAGTGCTCAACCGCTTACGACAGTCTCAAATATTGAGACGATGTATGTTTATTTCTCGGTAACAGAAAAGCAACTTCTTGAGATGACTCGTTCTACGGGTGACACCAAGTCGATACTCGCTTCAATGCCGGGAGTTCAGCTCAAACTTGTTGACGGCACAATTTATGACAAAACAGGCAAGGTGAGTACCATCAGTGGTGTTATTGACCAAACAACAGGGTCAGTGTCAATTCGTGCCGACTTTGCAAATCCCCAGCACCTGCTCAAGACAGGTGGAACAGGAAACATCCTTGTGCCTTATGTTTCAAAAGATGCTATTGTTATTCCCCAAAGTGCTACTGTTGAGCTTCAGGATCAGAAGTATGTCTATGTTGTAGGTAAGGATAACAAGGTGGCCTTTACTGTAATCAAAGTGGCCGATGTCAACGACAGCCAGAACTATATTGTAACTGCTGGCCTCAAGGCAGGTGATCGTATCGTGACCCAAGGCGTTGCTCAGGGTATCTCTGCTCTTACTGACGGTATGGAGATTACTCCTATTACAGAGGAACAGGCTGCAAAGAAAGTTCAGCAGGCTATTCAGATGGGCGGGGCAGACCTTACCAAGATGAAGAAGTAATGTCTCAAGTCTGTATGCTGACAGGGTTTATTGTAATCCAAGATAGATTTTGTTACTATAGTAAGACGATTTAAACAAAGACAACAACACAATGAAACTTGAAACCTTTATAAGAAGGCCGGTGCTTTCAACCGTTATATCCGTATTGATAGTGATATTGGGTATTATCGGTCTGATAGCTATGCCTATTGAACAATATCCGAACATTGCGCCTCCTACAATTCAGGTGCGTGCCACCTATACAGGTGCAGATGCCCAGACTGTGTTGAATTCGGTTGTCGCTCCGCTTGAGGAAAGTATAAACGGTGTGGAAAACATGACGTATATGACCTCATCGGCAACCAACGACGGTAGTGCAAACATCACAGTATATTTCAAGCAGGGTACTGATGCGGACATGGCGGCCGTGAATGTGCAGAACCGTGTGGCACAGGCTCAAAACCTTTTGCCTGCCGAGGTTGTCAGCGTGGGTGTTACAACGCAGAAACGCCAGACTTCGCAGGTGCTCATCTATGCGCTTACTTCAGATAAGGGACAGTATAGCGAAGACTTCCTCACCAACTACAATGCCATTAACATCGCCCCAGTTATACAGCGTGTGAAGGGTGTTGGCTCGTGTGACGGCTTTGGTGCAAAAACTTATTCTATGCGTATCTGGCTTGACCCTACAAAGATGAAGGAACACTCGCTTGTGCCCTCCGACATCTCTGCCGTGCTGGCTTCTCAGAACATTGAGGCGGCTCCTGGAAAACTGGGTGAAAACTATAATACGCAATTTGAGTATGTGCTCCGCTACACCGGACGTCTGAAAACTGCTCAGGAGTTTGAGAACATGGTAATCTATTCCAATCCAGACGGAACGACCCTCAAACTTAAAGACGTGGCTAAGGTTGAACTCGGTGCACTGATGTATATTGTCAACAACCTTGTAGACGGTAAACCAGCCGTTACCAATATGGTGACCCAGATGTCTGGTAGTAACGCCAATGAAATCGTAAAAGATGTCAAGGCCCAGATGGACGAGCTCTCCAAGTCTTTCCCTCCGGGAATGAATATTGTGTATGGTATGGACGTAACAGAGTTCCTTTATGCTTCAATACATGAGGTTATCGAAACACTGATTATTGCATTTATTCTTGTGATTTTGGTGGTGTATGTGTTCTTGCAGGATTTCCGCTCAACCATTATTCCTTGTATTGCAGTTCCTGTATCTTTGATAGGTACATTCTTCTTCCTTAATTTATTCGGCTTCAGTATAAACCTGCTTACGTTGTCGGCTCTTGTGCTTGCCATTGCCATCGTGGTTGACGATGCCATCGTTGTGGTGGAGGCGGTTCACGCCAAACTTGATCAGGGATATAAGTCTGCCCGCGTGGCAAGTATTGATGCCATGAATGAGATTTCCGGAGCGATAATCTCTATTACTCTTGTGATGTCAGCAGTGTTTATTCCTGTAAGTTTTGTAGGTGGCACTTCAGGCTCATTCTACCGCGAGTTTGGTGTGACAATGGCTGTGTCTATCATAATTTCCGCCATTAACGCATTGACATTGAGTCCGGCCCTTTGTGCAATCTTCTTGAAGGCACATGACCCAAACAAGAAGATGACGATAATTGATAAGTTTCATGCTTCTTTTAATGCGGCTTATGACAAGATGCTTGGACGCTACCGCAAGTTGGTGGAATTCTTTATCAAGGCTAAAGCTGTGTCTATCGGTGTTGTTGTAGCAGCCGTCATTGCGATGGTAGCGCTTATGGGCTACACCAAGACCGGACTTATTCCTGACGAGGATACTGGCACTGTGTTTGCTACGGTTTCTCTTGCTCCTGGTACAGGCAAGGAAAAGACTACAGAGACCATGCAGACCATTCAGAAAATGCTTGAGGCAAATCCTGCCGTGAGCACCTCAATTCAGATTATTGGTTATAACTTCATTGCTGGCCAAGGCTCTAACCAGGGTACTTTCATTCTGAAACTCAAGCCTTTTGATGAGCGTAAGGAAGCCTATATGTCTTCAACGGAGGTTGTGAAGAAGATTTTTGCACAGTCTTCTGCATTGAAAGATGCTCAGGTGATGGCGTTTGCTCCACCAATGATTTCGGGTTATGGTGCATCTAACGGACTTACCCTGTCCATGCAGGACAAGACTGGTGGCTCTGTAGACAAGTTCTTTGCGCAGACCGGAAAATTCCTCGCTGCTCTCAACCAACGTCCGGAGATTCAGTATGCCATGACTTCGTTTAACTCATCATATCCGCAATATCAGATTTCGGTAGATGTTGACAAGTGCACGCGTGCCGGTACTTCTCCCAAGGAGGTTCTGTCAGTGCTGCAGGGCTATTATGGTGGTTTGTATTCTTCAAACTTCAATGCCTATGGCAAACTCTATCGTGTGATGATTCAAGGAATGCCAGAAACACGTATCGATGAGAATTCGCTGAACTCTATTTTTGTACGTATCAATGGTGAGATGGCACCTGTGTCAAGCTTTATTACTTTGAAGAAGATTTATGGTCCTTCAAACATTGACAGATTTAACCTCTTTACTTCAATCAATGTCAATGTATCTCCTAATACAGGTTTCTCAACAGGTGATGCTATGAAAGCCGTGAAAGAAGTAGCTGAACAAACCCTTGACTCTGGTTATGGTTATGAGTATTCTGGTTTGACCCGCTCGGAGAGTGAGTCTTCAAACAATACATCTTTGATTTTTGTTCTGTGCTTCGTATTCATCTACCTCATATTGAGTGCACAGTACGAGAGTTACATTCTTCCGTTGTCAGTAGTGCTGTCAATTCCGTTTGGTTTGGTCGGTGCATTCCTGTTTACCAACATTTTCGGCCATGCTAACGATATCTATACACAGATTGCACTGATTATGCTTATCGGTTTGTTGGCGAAGAATGCTATTCTTATTGTTCAGTTTGCGCTTGAACGCCGTCAGACTGGTATGGCCATCAAATGGTCGGCCATTCTCGGTGCTTCGGCTCGTTTGCGCCCAATTCTGATGACATCTATGGCCATGGTTATAGGTTTGCTCCCATTGATGTTTGCTTCAGGTGTTGGAGCTAACGGAAACTCTACTCTTGGAGCCAGTGCCGTAGGTGGTATGCTTGTGGGCATGGTTCTTCAGGTGCTTGTCGTTCCATGTCTGTTCGTTATCTTCCAATGGCTGCAGGAGCGAATCAGCCCGATGAAGTTCATCGGTCTTGTACGTGGCGACGATGATACCGAATTAAAGCAGTACACAAATCCTGTAAAATCTAAATAATAAGGTTACATTCATATGAAAAAAACACTATATATCATAATGTCTTGCACTCTGCTCTTGAGCAGTTGTGGCATTTACAAAAAATATGAGCGTCCGGAGGTAAATACCAAGGGATTGTATCGTGATACATTGAGTGACCAGGACACCTTGGTGTCTAATGATACCACTACTCTTGGCTCCACTCCTTGGCGAGAAGTCTTCACCGACCCCAAACTGCAGACTCTTATCGATAGTGCTTTGTCAAACAATAGCGACTTGCTTACCGCCGCCCTTTCTGTAAAGCAATCAGAGGATATGCTTAAAGTCGCCAAATTGGCCTATGTTCCGTCGTTTGTGTTTTCTCCCAATGGGGCTTTGAGTTCTTGGGATGGTGCAAAGACGAACAAAACATATTCATTGCCCATACAGGCATCATGGACGGTAGACCTGTTTGGTAGCCTGCTCAATGCCAAACGTGCCCAGCAGATGGTTCTTGTTCAGGCTCGTGATTATCAGAGAGCTGTACGCACCTCAATCATATCAGGTGTCGCCAACTGCTATTACACGCTGCTCATGCTTGACGAACAGCTTAGAATCACAAAAGAGACTGAGGCACTAACAGAGCAGACATGGAAAACGATGCAGGATATGAAAGAGTATTATGGCTATAACGAGGGCTCTGTGTTGTCTGCCAAAGCTAATTACCTTTCTGTCAAAGCCTCTATACCAGAGATTGAGCGTCAGATTCGTGAAACGGAAAATTCGCTAAGCCTTCTCCTTGCTCAAGCTCCGACAAGAATTGATCGTGGCACCTTTGCCGGGCAAAGTCTGCCAGAGAATTTGCGTACAGGTGTAGGCATCCAAGTGCTTGCCAACCGCCCAGACGTACATGCCAAGGAGATGGCATTAGCCAACTGCTTCTATAATGTAAACAAAGCACGTTCGGCTTTCTATCCTAACATTACGATAACAGGCTCTGCCGCTTGGACTAATTCTTCTGGCATGGGGATTGTCAATCCCGGCAAGATGCTGCTCAATGCGGTAGGCTCGTTGGTGCAGCCAATATTCCAACATGGTCAGTTGATAGCAGGCCTTAGAGTTGCCAAGTCGCAACAGGAACAGGCTTACATCGCATGGCAACAGTCTATTTTGAATGCAGGAAGTGAAGTGAGCAATGCGTTAAAGCTATATGAAACGTCAGCTAAATTGTCGGAAATTGAGGCAGAGCGGGTAGAAACTCTGCAAAGCAATGTAGAGGCAGTCACTGCTCTTATGGCCAACGGTTCCACTTATCTTGAAGTTATAACAGCCCAACAGGCCCTTCTTGCAAGTAAGCTGCAGAAAGTGGTAGATGACTTTAATAAAATGCAGGCAGTAGTTAATCTGTATTATGCTCTCGGCGGAGGGCGTGATTAGGTCTGAAGCTTCAATTGAAACAAAAATCAAAGTAAAACTCAACGCTAAACGGCTTCGCTGCTTTTAGTTGCGTGCCGTCAAACAAACAATAAGTTATGATTAGTCCACAAGCATTTGTAGATTCATCGGCAAAGATAGGCACCGATGTTACCATATATCCTTTCGCCTATGTTGAGGCTAACACCGTGATAGGTGACGGCTGTGTTATTTACCCTTACGTCAGTGTTATGTCAGGCACTGTTATGGGTAAGAACAACAAGGTATTTCAGGGTACAGTGCTTGGCGCACTGCCCCAAGACTTTGATTACTGTGGTGAAAAAACGCAGTTGATAATAGGTGACAACAATACCATTCGCGAAAATGTTGTTATCAACCGTGCAACCCATTGTGGCTGTCAAACTGTGATTGGTAATGGTAACTGCATAATGGAGGGTGTACACATTTCCCATGACAGCCATATCTTTAACAACACGGTGATTGGCTATGGTACCAAAATTGCCGGTTGCGTAGAGATACACGATGATGCTATTCTGACTTCAAATGTCATTGCTAATCCAGGCACACGTGTAGGGCGTTGTGCAATGGTCAAGAGCGGTTGTCGCTTTAGCAAAGACGTGCCACCATTTGTAATAGGCACCCACAACCCGATAGAGTATGGAGGTGTCAATGCAACCATTCTCAGCAATGCAGGCATAGAGGAAAAGATTCAACTTCATATTGCCAATGCCTATAGGTTGATATTCAATGGCAAGACTTCTCTTCAAGACGGTATCATGCAGGTTAAGTCGCAGGTGGTCGGTAGTCCTGAAATCGATGATATAATATCATTCTTGGAAACCAGCAAACTTGGCCTGATAGGAAAGTGATGGCGAATTCTCCCAGACAGAATGTCATAAAAAGGCTTTGTGCTTTTTTGAAGCACAAAGCCTTTTGTGCTGTAATGCTAAAAAGGTTTATCAGTTGAAGTAATAAAAAAAGATGTCATTTACGACCTAATGACCGATTTGGGTTTAATGATAATTAACGCATTAGTATGAAATAAATGTGTTATCTTTGCTTCTCTAATGTATTCAACGTTGTTGGAGTGTTTATTTGTGTACGTATATGCGTAGGTTATTGTTGATTATTGGTTTTGCTGTGATTTCATTTGAAGTCATGGCACAAAACATTGCGGGTGTCGTGACTGATGCTCGCACTGGTGAGCCCATTGCCTACGCAAATGTGTTTTATGACGGAATGCCTGTAGGTGTCAATACCGATGCCAATGGCATGTATACCTTGCCTCTACATGCTGGCAAGACACTTGTGGTTTCCTTTTTCGGTTATGATAGACAGTCCTTTAATATAACCCCGCAAACCCGGCGCATAGATGTAAAACTGGCCGCAGTTTCCCATACCCTGAAAGAGGCTGTAGTAAAAGCCCGTAAGAAGAAGTATTCGCGCAAGAATAACCCTGCGGTTGAACTGATGAAAAAGGTCATAGCCGCCAAAAGACGCACCGACATTCATAGGCATGCATACTTCAGTTGTAATATGTACAAGAAGTTGACATTTGCTTTTAACGACGTGTCAGAGAAAACGCTCAACGAGGGTGTGTTCCGAAAGATGCCTTTTTTGAACAATCATGTGGAGGTCTGTCCAGAGACAGGAAAGCGTATACTCCCGATAACTTTTCAGGAAACAACACAACGGCAGATATGGCGCAAGAGCCCACAGTCTGAAAAAACCATTGTTACAGGAAAGCGTGAAGAGGGTCTCAACAAGTTCTTTACTTCGGGTGAAATTCTTAACAGCATACTAACTGACTGTTTTACAGATGTCAACATCTATGATGACAACATTAGGTTGTTGCAACATCAGTTTATAAGTCCGATATCATCAAAAAACGCCATCAGTTTCTATCGTTTCTTTATACAAGACACGGTGTTTGTAGATGAGGACAGGTGCATCGAGGTGACATTTACGCCAAACAATCCTCAGGATTTCGGTTTTTCCGGTAGTGTATTTATAATGGCAGACTCTACGTATCGTGTACGTAAGTCAAGATTGCTTATTCCCCATAGTTCTGATGTCAACTTTGTGGAACAGCTTAATGTTGACCAAAAGTTTGTGAGTCTGCCAACAGGTGACCAGGTTCTTGCGCAAAACAAGATGACGGTACAGATTTCTGCCATTATGGATATGGCGCGTCTACAGGTGCAGTTGACAAACGACTACTCGGACTTCAGCACAGCTCCTCTTCCTGATAAGGAATTCCGCTTTGGCGGGCAGGAGTATATAGAACCCAATGCGGTGTTGCAGAACGATGAGTTTTGGAGAAAGAACCGCACAGACAGCCTCACCATGGCAGAATCTTCCATGGGCCAGATGGTGAAGGAGTTTCAAGACATGAAACACTTTAATGTATTCTTGTTTGTACTTAAAGCTTTGGTTGAGAATTATGTTGAGACATCTTCTGACCCTCGCAAACCTTCAAAGTTTGATGTAGGGCCAGTAAACACAATATTCAGTCAAAATTTCATTGACGGTTTCAGGCTGCGTGCTTCTGGTCAGACAACAGCCAACCTTAATCCTCATCTTTTTGCAAAAGGGTATTTGGCTTACGGTTTTAAGGACCACAGGGTGAAGGGAATGTCGGAATTGACCTATGCTTTCAAAAAGAGAGCCTATCAGGTTACTGAGTTCCCTATGAACAACCTGTCGGTATCGTATCAGACTGATGTTATGTCTGCTTCCGACAAGTTCATTCCAACCGACAAGGATAACATGTTTTCATCGCTCAAGGTGACAACGGTAGACCAAATGATGTATTACCATAAGTTTAGGCTCAGATACCAGCGCGAGTGGCTCAGTGGCTTTGGCGTCAGTGCACAACTGTGCAGAGAGCGTGACGAAGGGGTAGGGGCATTGTTCTATCAGCCGCTTGATGTGACGGGCAAGCCGTCTGGTGACGTTTCCAGACATAACCGTTACTTCAACACCACAGACATTTCCTTGGGACTGACATTTGTTCCTGGAGCAAAATACGTAAACACCAAGCAACGACGCATTACCGTAAACAACGAAGCACCGATATTTACTCTTACTCATACTTTCGGCGTGAAGACCTTGGGTGGTGACCACAGTTACAATCTAACAGAAGCTTCTGTCTACAAGCGCTTTTGGCTGCCGTCGGCATGGGGCAGGATGGAGTTCCATATAAAAGGCGGTGCCCAATGGAGCAGAGTCCCTTACCCGCTTCTGATTATGCCTGCGGCAAACCAGTCCTATATAGTACACAAGGCAATGTTTTGCATGATGAACAACATGGAATTTCTTAACGACCGCTATGTTTCCGCCATGGTGCATTGGGACATCAATGGCAAAATCTTTAACCGCATTCCATTGCTTCGCAAGCTCAAGTGGCGCGAGGTCATCGGGTGCAACACTCTTTGGGGAACCCTTACAGACAAAAACAATCCCAAGCTCAATCCGGGTGACAGTCGTCTGTACTATTTCCCAGGACATTTCAGGCATGACGGATCTTATCATTACTCTTCACACGTGATGGAAAGCAACAAACCTTACGTGGAAGTGTATGCGGGCGTGTATAACATTTTCAAGATATTGCAGATTCAGGCAGTGCGCCGCTTGAACTACCTTTACTTGCCAGATGCAAAGAAATGGGGTTGGCGTGTAAAACTTGAACTGACATTCTAAGTACCCGCAGGGGTAACATTGAAGTTCAAATCAAGGTCTTTTAAGACACAAAAGAAAATGAAGATAGATTTACTTACAGTAAAGAAGAAATACAACATTGTAGGCAAATGCTCTGCCCTTGACGAGGCATTGCAGATGGCTCTGCGCGTTGCCCCAACCGACTTGTCGATGGTCATACTCGGTGAGAACGGTGTGGGCAAGGATGTGTTCTCCCGCATAATCCATGACTTTAGTCCGCGCAGAAACAAACGACTGATGGCTATAAACTGTGGCTCAATCCCACCAGGAACAATAAACTCCGAGTTGTTCGGTCATGTAAAAGGTGCCTATACTGGTGCAGACTCCGATAGGGAGGGCTATTTTGCTACATGCAATGGCGGCACGTTGTTTCTTGATGAAATCGGTGAACTGCCCAAGGAAACCCAGTCGCTGCTTCTTCGGGTGCTTGAGAGTGGGGAGTACATACCCGTGGGGTCTGACAAAGTGCTTAAGACAGACGTTCGCATTGTAGCCGCCACCAATGTTAATTTGCTTAAGGCAATGCGTGATGGCAAATTCAGAGAAGACCTGTTCTATCGCCTCAATGGCATATCTATCAACATTCCCCCTCTTCGTGAGCGCGGCGATGATATACGTTTGCTTTTCAAGAAGTTTGCGCTTGACATGAGCGACAAATATAACAATGCAGACCCTGTTACGCTTGATAATGAGGCAATGGATTACGCTCTCAAGTATCAATGGCCTGGCAACATACGCCAACTGCACAATTTGGTGGAGAGTCTGACGGTTACCGTGCCTGACGGTATTGTTACCCTTGAGAAACTCAAAAACGCCCTGCCTGACGAAAAAGAAACGATGCTGTCCTGCAATGATGACTACAAGTCGTTTGAGTCAGAGAGAACCGTGATTTTCCAGTGGCTGGCACAGTTGTCCACACAATATCGCCAACTCAGAAACGAGTTGGACGCCTTGCAGCAGTCTCCCGACATAGTGCCTTCAAAACCCATTGCGACAGGTATGCCCACCCACACTCCTTTGTTGTCGCTGCCAGTAAAGTATGAAGAGGTTGATACACCAGAGTTTGTGGAAAAAGTCAACACTATTGATGATATGGAGAAAGAAGCCATTCTTTCCTCGCTGAAGCGTCATGCCGGTGCCAGACGTAAAGTGGCGGAAGAGCTGGGCATCCCTGAACGCACACTATACAGAAAAATCAAGGAATACGGTTTGGAAGATGTAAAATGAGGTGGGTATTGGTCATAGATGCTGCTTAAAGTCTATAAAGAAAATAATTATGAAGAAGCAATTCAATAGATCGGTCATAATCAACACGGCTGTCAGCCTGTGTCTCTTGATATTGTCGGTAGGGTGCACTGTCAGTTATAAACTCAATGGGGCTTCGATAGACTATCTTACAACAAAGACTATACAGATAGACGATTTCCCGCTCCGCTCTGCTTATGTCTGGTCACCGATGCACTCTATGTTCAACAACGAGTTGTCTGACATCTATGCACGCCAAACAAAATTGAGACAAGTCAACCGCAATGGTGACATACATCTGTCGGGGGAAATAACGGAATACAGCCAGTTCAACAAGTCTGTTTCGGCAGATGGCTATTCTTCACAGACACAACTTAAAATGACGGTTAACGTACGCTTTGTGAACAACAAAAAGCATGCCGATGATTTTGAACGCTCCTTTACGGCAACTGCCGACTATGATTCTTCCCAGCAGCTGACTGCCGTACAAGAGGAATTAGTTACCCAGATGATTAAAGATATCGTGGACCAAATATTCAATGCAACTGTGGCCAATTGGTAGAGCTCTTTGCCTCTCCCTGCACAGTGTGTCCCTGTAACAAAGTAAAATAAACTCCTATACAAGCCAGATATGATCACCCAACAAATTAATTCAGCAATAGAGCTGATACGACATCCAGAACGGATGGATCGCAGCACAATTCCGGTTATAAAAGAGGCCCTTGAACATTATCCGTTCTATCAGACTCTTCATTTGCTCCTTTTGCAAAACATGTATATAGTGCATGATGCTGATTTCAGCAACCAGTTGAAAAAGTCTGCGCTTTGCGTGGCAGACCGTTCTGTCTTGTTTGATATGGTGGAGGGGCTTAACTACTCAATACCGGTCATGAAACTTGAAGATGGGTGCGAGGACGGGGCAGACGGTGACAAGACGTTGACACTGATAGACAATTTCCTGCGAGGTGTGCCCGAACAGACTGATTCCCAAGGGCAGACTAATGACGCATCAGACCCGATGGGAGACTATTCGCTTTTTTTGGACCAGTTGCCCGACATCGGATTGACTGACGGACAGCATGTCGAGGCGCCAGAGTCAGAGCATGTGTCTGGATTGCAGCATTCGGAAGCAACAGCGAGACCTTCTGTGCCACACACCCCGACTGCCACGCAACCAGACGATGATGCGCCGTCATACGAGGAGGACGAGGAGTTTACGGTGTCTTTTATTACTAGTCATCTTGCAGGGGCTACATCTGACGAGGCTGCTCAAAATTCAGATGAACCTGTTTCAGATGAACAAAAAAAAGACTATTTTACAGAGACAATGGCGGGTTTGTATATAAAACAACACAAATATGAGCAGGCACTTGAAATTATCGAGTCGTTAAGTGCCGAAAATCCAAAAAAAAGTGTTTACTTTGCAGACCAAATGCGTTATTTGAAATTACTCATACGGATTAATAAAAACAAAAATAATAGAGATGTATAGTATCATTATCGTTCTTATTGTGCTTGCAGCTGTACTGATGTGCTTAATCGTACTTATTCAGGAATCAAAAGGCGGTGGCCTTGCAGCGGGTTTTTCAGGTGCCAACAGTTTAGGTGGCGTACGCAAGACCACTGAATTTGTGGAGAAAGCCACATGGGGTCTTGCCATAGCAATGGTTGTACTTAGTGTCGCCGCTGCATACCTCATTCCCACCGAGACCACTCAAAGTTCTGTAGTGGAGAATGCCCCAATTCAGACTGCCGCTCCAATGCCAACAGCAACTGGTCAGCCCACAAAGCAGGCCATGCCCGAGCAGGGACAGCCGGCAGAACAGCAGGCTCCCACAGAAGGGACTCCTGCAAACTGATTCCTAATATTTGCATCGTTTCAAATAAATCATAAGATCACCAGATTTTTCCGGTGGTCTTTTGCCGTATAGATAGGTGTTGCGCCTTTCAACCCAATCCGGTCGTTAGAACTTATTATATTTTGTTTTTGGTGAGAGCAGATGTTGCTTGTCTTTTTAGCGAATAATACGGACTGTTTTGAGCTAAAAACAAGCAATAGGGGCCTAATAAAAACAAAAGGCAATAAGAAATAATAAAAAATGTTATTTGCGACTTAAGGACCGATTTGGGTTCAATGGCCGAAGTCTCATGATAACAGTACATAGACACCCTCATATACGAGTAGTGATTTCTTATAAAAGCAAAAGTGAACTCTCAGGACATACGAAATCTTTTCATTCATCATAGTGGCGTACGCGCTGTGGCAAGCCAGATTGAGAGGCTCTCTGTAGACGACACCCTGTTTCTTGAAGGTCTACAGGGATCTGCCAGTGCGATTTGTTTCAGCGCCTTGGTCAAGCTGGTAAAACCGCGTTTGTTTCTGGTTGTTTTGAATGATGAAGATGAGGCCGCCACCTTCTATGGTGATTTAGAGACGCTGCTCGGTGATGGTTCGGCGATGTATTTTCCCTCACCTTATAAACGTGGCGTGAAGTATGCGCAGATTGATTCTGCCAATGAGATTTTGCGTACCGATGTCCTAAGCAGGCTCGCCAACGTCAGCACAGGTCTCACCAGCGCTCAGATTGTTGTGACCTATCCAGAGGCTTTGGCGATCAAGGTTGTGGCACAGGCATCTCTCAAAACCTCTTGTTTCAATGTTGAGGTGGGTGGAGAGTATGATTTTTCTGGCATTGAGAAGAAACTGTTTGATATGGGGTTCAAGCATACTGATTATGTATATGAACCTGGTGAATTTGCCATTCGTGGCAGTATTCTTGATGTCTATTCCTATTCCAATGAACACCCCTATCGCATAGATTTTTTTGGTGACGAGGTTGACAGCATTCGCACGTTTGATATTCAAAGCCAATTGTCAACAGAAAAAGTACGTCAGGCCACCTTGGTCCCGTTTGTAGCTTCTTCGTTGCAGGATAGGGTGTCATTTTTCAGTTTTTTGCCAGAGTCTACAGTCCTGGTTCAGAAAAACCCCGCATTTGTTTGTGACTCGATAGAGAAAATCTTTGAGGCAGGCTTCAGCGAACAGGCTTTGATAGAGAGGTCTGTCATACAGGGCGAGAGTAAAGATGGTGTTTTAGAACTTGATGCAAGGCGCTTGCTTTTGAGCGGCACAGATTTTGCCAGAAATCAGATGGATTATCCCTCGGTTGTATTGGCTGTCAAGCCGGCAGGTTGCAAAGGTGCGGCAATAAAGTTCAACACGTTGCCTCAACCTGTGTTCCACAAAAACTTTGATTTGACAGTCCAGACCCTGTCAGATTATATACATCGGAAATACAAGATTTTCATCTTTGCAGACAGTCCCGGGCAGCACGCGCGATTAAAGGAAATCTTTTCACAGATAGACAAATCGGTAACCTTTGAACCCGTTGACAGAACTATTCATTCAGGATTTATAGACGACACTCAGAAAATATGCCTCTTTACTGATCATCAGATTTTTGACCGCTTCCACAGGCATCAGCTTCGGAGCGGATATGCGCGCAATGGTAAGGTTGCATTGTCATTGCGTGAACTTAACCAGTTTGAGCCGGGCGATTATGTAACCCACATAGACCATGGCATAGGGCAGTTCGTTGGTTTAGTAAGGGTTGAAAAGGGTGGTGTAGAACAAGAAATGATAAAATTGCTTTACCAGAACGGCGATATTGTCTATGTGTCTGTTCACGCTTTAAGCAAGGTCAGCAAGTACAGGTCTGACAATGGAGAGCCTCCTCGTTTGAGCAAACTCGGCACAGGAGCTTGGCATCAATTGAAAGACCGCACCAAGAAGAAGATAAAGGACATTGCACGTGACCTTATAAAACTGTATTCTGAGCGTCGGCAACAAGAGGGTTTTGCTTTCAGCCACGACTCTTATATGCAGAACGAGCTTGAGGCATCTTTCGTCTATGAGGATACCCCAGACCAGCTGACGGTAACACGCCAAATCAAAACCGATATGGAGAGCAAGCGCCCTATGGATCGCCTTGTGTGTGGTGACGTAGGGTTTGGCAAGACCGAACTGGCTGTGAGGGCTGCATTCAAGGCTGCCGCCGATGGCAAACAGGTAGCAGTGCTTGTGCCCACAACTGTATTGGCCTACCAGCACTACCAGACCTTCAAGGAACGTCTGAAGGATTTTCCTGTTACCATAGAATACCTGTCGCGTTCGCGTTCACCAAAGAAGACAAAGGAAATATGTGAGCGCCTTAAAGACGGCAAGATAGAAATAATCATAGGAACACATAAATTGCTTGGAAAGTCGGTTGGATTCAAGGATTTGGGCCTGCTTATTGTTGACGAAGAACAGAAGTTTGGTGTGGCAACGAAGGAAAGGCTCAGGCAGATGAAAGTAAATGTAGACACTCTGACCCTTACAGCTACTCCAATTCCGCGCACACTCCAATTCTCGCTCATGGGAGCCCGCGATTTGTCCGTCCTGTCAACGCCACCAGCCAACCGCTATCCTGTAAGGACCGAAATTCATGTTTTTAGTCATGAGATTATTTCTGATGCCATTAATTTCGAGATGAGTCGGTCTGGCCAAGTGTTCTTTGTTTGCAACAGAATTTCCCAGTTGCCTCACATTGAAGCCTTGATACATGAACATATACCCGATGCTCGTGTGGCAGTTGCACACGGCAGGCTTTCTCCGGCACAATTGGAGAAGACAATCTTTGACTTCATAAATTATGAGTATGACGTGCTGCTCTCCACTACAATTGTGGAAAATGGCATAGACATCTCAAATGCCAACACTATAATCATTGACAATGCTCAAAATTTTGGTTTGAGCGACCTGCATCAGATGAGGGGCAGGGTGGGGCGTAGCACCCGCAAGGCCTTCTGTTATCTTCTGACACCACCGATGGCCGCACTCTCTGACGACAGCCGTCGTCGTCTTGAGGCTATTGAAAATTTCAGTGAACTTGGTTGCGGAATACAGATTGCCATGCAGGACCTTGACATTCGCGGTGCAGGAAATCTTTTGGGGGCGGAGCAGAGTGGCTTTATTGCGGATTTGGGATATGAAACCTATCAGAAGATACTTTCAGAGGCCGTCCACGAGTTAAAGACAGAGGAGTTTGCTGACCTTTATGAAGAAGAAGCCAAGCAAGCCGTGTCTTTGCAGGGCAAACTCTTCGTCGAGGATTGCAGCATTGACAGCGATCTCCCTCTCTATCTGCCTGAAGAGTATATTCCGGGAAGTGGCGAACGTGTGTTGTGTTACAGGGAGATAGACTCGCTCAACTCCGATTCCAAGCTTGCCGATTACCGCAAAAAACTCGAAGACCGTTTCGGCTCGTTGCCCAAACCAGTAGAGGGACTGTTGCAAGTGCCTGTGGCACGCCGAATTGCTCGTAGCCTTGGTATTGAGCGCATGGTAATCAAAAATCATGTGTTGACGCTCTACTTCGTGTCAAACCTTAAGAGTTCATTCTATCAGAGCGACACCTTCGGACGTAGCATCAGCTACATGTCAAAGCATTTTGAGAGATGCCGTTTGTCAGAAGCCAACGGCAAACGTCGCATGACGGTGACCAGCGTGCATAACATCACACAGGTTATTACCATACTAAAAGATATTTCAGAACTATAGGCTGCGATTCTCTTCTTTGTTATTTCCATGCAAAAGTGGCTCGTACCGATATGAACGGCGCCGAGTACTTCTTGAGTTTTTTAACTTTGTGCGACCCGCTTCGGTTGTACATAATGCTGTTAATGGGCATGCGATACCCCATGTTGGCTGAGAGTTTAAATATTGGCGAGACCTTCCATTGCATTGCTACTTGGGGAGAAAAGTATGACTTGTTGATGTAGTAATGTTTGTGGTCGAGGCTTAACCAATTTTTTTCAGTAAACATATTGTAGCCTGCCGACAGCCGGAGGCGGTTGTTATAATCATAGTTTACCGAAGCCACGTAGGTCATGAAGTTTACACTCCATTGCTTGTTGAATATGTGGTGGAAAATGTATATTGGTATACATGGCACACTCTGTGGATTGTTGAGCAACACAATGAGTCCGATGCCCTCTTGTTGGTTTTGGCTGATGTCAAAGCCATATACACCAGTAATGAACCCATCAATACGCTCAACTGCGTGGTTTGATGCTTCGCCATAGATGTTACCTGAGAGTGAAAGTGGATGGGAGTTCTTGAGTTTGAAGGTATGTGAACCTCGCGGACCGAACCTAAAGTAATGGTTGTCGCCGTTGTTCACTTCGTATCGTCCGTCAATGCCGAGCTTCGTCGTGTTGGAATATATGAAATTGTGGAGGGTATAGACGTGGGCGTAGCCATGTCCATCAGTGTTCGTGTGCTCTTTTGGAGAACCTCCTCGAGCTTCACCTTCTAATTCTATAATGGTCTTTTCTGTGTAGCTTGGCACAATCTGTGCTTTGGCGTGCCATATGCCAAGGGCGAGTAACAGAGTTAAAAATGTTATTCTCATATATAAAGTGTAATTGATTTAAGCTTAGAATTGAAAATAAATAAATGGTTGCAACTTTGCTGAAACAAATTGAAAGACAAAGAATACGGCCATGACTGTACACAGACATATTAGTGGAAGCGGGAGTTTTGCAAACGAAATACGGTATCGGCGCTTCATTCGTGTTGGCAACCAGTGTATTATCATGCCGATAACAAAGAGAACAAACACATTGTGGTAGTTCTGTATTATAGGCAGTATGTTTGTGTCCCACTGAGTCCCCATACTGTTGACCATGCGGCTTGCTATTGACCACGCAGTCTCGTTAGCTACTGCGGGGTCAAGATTTGATCCGCTGCGAAAAAAAAGACGTGTGAAGGTTATGAAAATGAAAGTTACCAACACACTCCAGCCGTGTTCCAGCCAGCCGAATCCTTCTCCTTTGCCGACAAGCAGATAGAGGCAGCGTATCCATGCGCTTATGCTTATAAACAACACGAAAACTATCAGGATATTACATAGGGGACCAGGCCAAAAGCCATCAATTATTATGAGCAGTTCAAGTGCCAACGTACTCACCAAAGCCCTGACGAGTGGTGACATGTCGCGCCAGAACTTGAAGACAATCATGCCGACTCCGTTCAAACCTCCCCAGATGATGAAGTTAAGACTTGCCCCGTGCCACAGGCCTCCCAGCAGCATGGTTATCATGCTGTTGAGATTTGCATATATTTTCTTTCGCCTTTCGGGACAACGCAATGCAGTGAACACTACCATAGAGGCTATTGCCGCCACGGCCAACACTATCCATGCGTTGTCGCACAGCACAAGGGCGGTGACGGTCATGAAGACAATCCAGAAGTATGTGCCGAACGTAATGTTGCGGTTGCCTCCCAACGGAATGTAAAGGTATGTCTGCAACCACCGTGAGAGCGATATGTGCCACCTCTTCCAGAAATTCGAGCAGTTTGTGGCTTTGTAGGGTGAGTTGAAGTTGGCCGGCAGGTAAAAGCCCATCAGCAGCGACAGTCCTATGGCAATATCGGTATATCCAGAAAAATCTGCATAAACCTGCAGTGAATACAGAAACAAGGCTGCGAGATTTTCAAACCCTGTGAACAGATGAGGGTTTTCAAACACACGGTCTATGAAGTTGACGGCAAGATAGTCGCTCAGAATGATTTTTTTCAACAGCCCGTTTATAATCCAGAACACGGCAATGCCAAATTGCATCCTGCTGAGATTGTATTTGCGGTAAAGCTGTGGAATAAAGTCACTGGCCTTGATAATTGGGCCCGCCACCAGCTGTGGAAAGAAACTGACGTAAAAGCCAAAGTCAAAAATATTGCGCACAGGTTTTATCAGTCCCTTGTATACGTCTGTTGTATAAGAAATTATCTGGAAGGTGTAAAAAGATATTCCTACGGGCAGAACAATGTTGTCTACACAGAAGATATTGCTGCTTGTCAGGGTGTTACCGATACTTGCCATGACGTTGGTCACGTGAATGTCTGCTCCCGTTAGCTTGTTTACAAAATCGGCAAGGAAGTACGCGTATTTAAAGTAGCACAATATGCTTAGGTCTATTATCACACTCAGGCATAGCAGCAGTCGTGCCTTAAGCTGTTTGCCGTTGTTACGGACACGGTATATTGCTTTGGCTATAAGAAAATCCGAAATCGTGACAAATACAAGGATGCCGACAAATAGTCCGCTTGTCTTGTAATAGAACAACAGGCTTACAAACAACAGGTAGGTGTTGCGCATCAGCGGCCTGCTCTTCAGCAGGGCGAAGAATGTAAAGACCAAGGCAAAGAAAGCCCAAAACTGAAATTGCGTGAACAGTAACGGACTGTTTGGATTAAATGAGAATACGCTGATGACGTATTCCCAGAGACGTAGTATGATGTTTGAACCTTCTTCCATGTCGGTATGTCGTGCAATCAGCGTCTGGATTGCCGGTTTACATATTTTTCAAAGTCCTCGGCAACGGCATTGTATATTAAGTCTCCGACCAACTGGTAGCCGGTGGATGTAAAGTGTACGCGGTCTCGTTGCATTAGTTTGTGGTGAACCCAATTCGCTGCTGACCCCTGTCCTCCCATTGTTTGGTAGAGATCAAACACTGCCCCATTGTATTCCTGTGCCAATTCCTTGAAGGCCTGTGCCACTCTTGCCGTATTGAGATTAGGCTTTCTAATACGTACAGACTGGTTGCAGTCGTTGTTTGTTATGAACAGCAATGCGGCAGAGGGCGTCACCTGTTTTATTTCATTAATTAGTTCGCGGTAGTTATCCTTAAATGTGTCTGGGTTGAAGTTGTCGTAGGTCGTGGCCGCATCGTTTATGCCAATGCCGAATACAATCAAATCGGGTGGCAGCAGTTTCAACTCTTCTTTGAGAGCCTTGCATCTGAGCCAAGAGGTAACGGCAGCGCCGTTCACGCCAGATTCTGTATATGTTATGCCGTTGCGGTCACTCTTGGGCATCAAACCGCGCAATACGAAAGCACAACTGTCGTCGACGTTGCAAAACGAAACGGTGCAGCATGTTACAGATGACGGCAGGTGAAACAGATACCCCGTAGCATGATCATTGATGGCCGGGAAAATAGTGTCGGCTTCCATGATGATTATAGGAAAGCAGTCGTCCCTGTCTGAATATCCGAGCACTCGCAGTTGATTGAAACTGTAGGTCTCGTCGGGCAGATAGAGCGTCAGCGTAGCACTATGGTCGTTTGTGATGGCCGCAATGCCACAGATGCCAAGTTCGGCATCTGGCGTGCCAGAGATGCATTTGCTGGCACGCCATTTCCCCGTATGTGATATGGAGTAGTTCTTTGGTGCGTTGGTCCCTACGGCCTCAAAAGGAAATACAAATCCTCGGTCAGCAGCCTTGACGCAGAAAGTGCCAGTGCTGTCGTGCATGTTGCTCACATTGTCGCGCAGTCGGCCAGAAAGATAACCTGCTTGCACATGACTTCCGCCGATGTGGAGTACGTTGATGCGGTTTGTGCCAGTGGCAAGATGTTTTGCAAGTTTCTTGTATAGAGCGTCAAAGGTGTCGTGACTGCCAGGAAAAATCAGATGTGCCATGTCTGTCTTGACGCAGAGGGTGTCTTGTGCAACAGCAACTCTGGCCATACTGAAGTGCTGTGCGGTGACTCTTGTACTTGCGGCAAGCACAATGGCAAGAAGTGTGGTAGTGTATAGATTATTGAGCATTTTGTGTGATGTGATGTCAGACGCTTGTTTAGGGAATCATGTTCGGTTGTTGTCAGAAGTTTTTGTCATACCCTGTTCTGAACTTATAGTATCTGTAATAGAGCAGGAATGTGTCATAGAGAATCTGGCTCATCTTTTTAGCCCCCAACGGAGTGAAGTGTATATAGTCCCCTCCTGCAAGCTGTGGTCTTGCGTTGACCCATTTCACCATGGAGTTATGGCCTCCCTGTGCTTTGTACATGTTCCAGAATGCAATACCCTCCTCGTTGGCGGCCTGACGCAGTGCATCTATTGTCTCTTCAACGTGAGGATATGATTGCATGGTGCCGTTGATGCGTGTAGACATGTCTGACGGGCCGATAAACAATATGCGGGCATCGGGGGCTACTTTTTTAAACAGGGCAATCTGCTGCTTTATCTGGTTTTTGTAGGCAGCAATGCTTTTTCTGCCAGTCAGGAACGGCACGGAGTTGCCTCCGTATTGCAGAATTATCAGCTTGACATTCTGCCGCTTGAAGAATGGTGCGAACGTGTTTCTGTCAATGGTGGTAAACACCAGACCCGAACACCCCCTCATTGGTATGTTGTCCATTGACACGCCGTCCTTGCCGTCAAGCATTACAGCGTAGATTTCCATGCTGCCACTTATCTTGAGCCTTACCATGTCGGTTTCTGACGGCAATGTAGTGCTGAATGTCCGCATAATATTCTCGTCGTTGAAGTCTGGTGTCAATTGTAGGCTTTTGCCTGCAAGGTTTGCGGTGATTGTACCGCTACCTTTCATAACCACAGATATCTTTTGAAACTGTTGGCAGTGTGGATAGTCCTTTTCTCCTCTGCTGCGGAATGAGAGCGTGGCGACGCCATCGACTCTCGACATTGCCGCCATGGGGCCGTAGCGGTGGTGATTGGCACGAAATTCTGCTGAACCGTATGCGCAGTAGCGAGTCAATTCCGGACTGACGGTTTGCGACAAGGTGTAGGTCTCTATAGGCTGTACGGCTGGTATCATTCCTACACCGCCTCCGCCGAACTTTGCTTGGAAGTGCTCGCGCAGGGTAGATGTCATGCGGTCGGTTTCTAACTGTGAGTCGCCATAGTGTACAATGCGCATTGGCTTATGGCGTGCATCTTCAAGTGACTTGAAGAGTGGGTCCAGATAAGTCAGGTCATTGCCTGGCATGTAAATGCGAGTAGGGGAGTTCTTGCAGAAGTCGTCAAATTCTTTCTTCTTTGCGTTGTGAAGTGCGTCAAGCTGGTTCTGCACCTCCTTGTCAACTGGCTGTGTATTACCTGATTCAGGTTGGGCTGCAGGGATTATTGTCTCTGCCAGCGAAGGAAACTCAAGTGTGATGCCGCCTATATTGATGCCGTCTTTCGGAAAAAACAGACAAATGGCGGCAAGACCAGCCAATGTCGAGAAGATAAACAATACTGTTTTCCAAGCTTTCATTTTTATATAGGCATAACGAAGTGCAAAATTACACTTAAATAATCAAAATAAAAGCTAAAACGAAGACATATTTGCGTGTTATTTTCTGGCAGAAAATCTTTTTGCCAAAATAAGTGTCACATAAGTTTATCCCAATAAGTCCTAACGCCCGAATTGGTTTAAAAACAACAAAAGACGCCTTATAAACAACAAAAGACTGCAAACAGTTCTAAAATATTACATTCAACGTCCTAATGACTGATTTAGGTTTATGTGTGGCTTGTCGTGACATCAGTCCTCGCTGACAAGAAAGTCGGTGGGGGCGGTATGTGCAATAGTTTCTCGGCTGACTTGAAACACACGAACTTCGGTGTTGTCCCACCTCGGGGTCTCATGCACAGATTTCTGTTCTATTGTGGCTTGCACGCAACGGTTAAAATAGCCGTGTCCTACGCCAAGCACACGTTTGCCGTCGTAGTGGTCCGACAGATATGTCAGAAAACGAAGCGCACGGCCGGCAAGTTGCTCTGCATTCTCAACAGACGGCGGAAATTCGGATGGTGGTAGCGTTATCTCACTGATGTGCTTTCCTGTATATTCTCCCCAATCGCGCTCTCTAAGCAGAGGGGTATAGTCAATGGGAAGATGCAGTTTCTGATTTATGATTTGTGCTGTGCGTCGGGTCCGTTCAAGGTCACTGCAGACAATAATGTCATAGTCGGAGGCTTCAAGAATATCTCGCAACGCCTGTGCTTGGGCAACGCCGATTTCACTCAGGTGACCTGATGATTGTCCCTGCAAAATGCGCTCCTTGTTTTCGATAGTCAGGCCGTGGCGTGTCAGAGTGAGTGTAAGCATCTTAGCATCAGGTTGGCAGACTAATCTATGATTTCAGCTTCAACAGCGGCTTCTTCCGTCTTCTCTTCTTCCTGTGTCGGAAGTTCTTTCATGGTGGGCTTGCGGAAGTAGAGGGCGTATACAATTTCTGACAGACCATACACCACACAGGCAATGCCCATTATCAACGATGGTATAGATGTAGGTTCCGTGGCTTCTTCTGCAGGGTATTCGGCAAACTGCGCATTATAGTTCAACGCAATGACGGTGATGCCGGCAATGCCTATGAGGGCTGACACGATATATGAGAAGAAACTCACTTCATACACCTTGCTTAATCGGTAGATGTTAAAAGCTTGAGCGGCTGCCGCCACAACAATAAATGCTCCTAAAATGTATATCAGGATATCTTTGAATGCAGAGGGAAAGGAAAGTAGGATTGTGCCGAACAGAACACTGCCCAATGCTATGATGGGAAGATAAGACAAATGTTTCTTGTCGGTCTGGTTGTCGTTACCCTCACCGTCGTCCTTTTTCGCAAGTTTCTTCCTGTTTATGAGGTATGCCGCAACAGACAGAATGCCGGGGATGAGAAACAGTAGTCCGATGCTCATTACCAGATATCTTGTGGCGTTTGTGGGAAAGGCTATTGTCAGGGCACCGACCAGCAGAATGCTGAGGGCGCGTATGGTGATGGAACGATATAGTTTCTTTGTCATGCGTATTATGTTTTACTTGCAAAGTTAGCGATAAATAGTGAGATACGGAAATATTAGGTAAAACCTTTGATAGATAGACAAAACGGAGAAGTTGAAAAATACTGCCGGAGGCGTTAAAAGCCAGTTGGGAGCCATGTCGTGACTTCGTTACGTTACCTTTCCGTAACCATGCGAAAATCCGGTTTTCCTGCTGTTCGCAGAATGGCGAAATTAACTATTTTATAGTGAGTTACCAACAACTCACGCGAAAATAATCCTCCCTTGACAAAGATTGCGCCGTTCCTCCCCGTTTTGCGTATCGACAGCGAACTCTTCACCAACTAAATTTGAACCAAAAAATTTTAGAACGATGAAGAGTACATTTTCAGTAATCTATTACCTCAAACGGCAGGTAGTGAAAAAGGACGGGACAGTTCCCGTCATGGGGCGTATCACGGTGGACGGAAGCCAGACGCAGTTCAGTTGCAAGTTGAGTGTCGATCCGAAGTTGTGGGACACCAAAGGAGGACGTGTCACGGGCAGAAGCACGGCGGCACTCGAAACGAACCGTATGCTTGACAAGATGCGGGTACGCATCAACAGGCACTATCAGGAAATCATGGAGCGTGACAATTATGTCACCGCTGAAAAGGTAAAGAACGCCTTTCTCGGACTGGAACATCGTTACCACACGCTGATGCAAGTGTTCCGCCAGCACAACGAAGACTACGCGAAACAGGTGGAGGCAGGCATGAAAGCCAAAGGCACGCTTGCCAAATATCGCACCGTTTACAAGCACCTGCAAGAGTTCCTCACCATCCGCTACAATGTGAAGGACATCGCTCTGAAAGAGCTTACTCCCGCTTTCATCTCCGACTTCGAGATGTTCCTGCGCACGGACAAGCACTGCTGCACCAACACTGTCTGGCTGTATATCTGTCCGCTTCGGACAATGGTATTTATCGCCATCAACAATGAGTGGCTGACACGCGACCCGTTCCGCGAGTACGAAATCAAGAAGGAGGAAGCGGTACGCAGTTTCCTAACCAAAGAGGAAATCCGCCTGCTGATGGACGGAAAACTGAAAAACGCCAAACAGGAACTGTATCGTGACCTCTACCTGTTCTGTGCGTTCACAGGCTTGTCATTCGCGGATATGCGCAACCTCACGGAAGAGAATATCCGCACCTACTTCGACGAACACGAGTGGATAAACATCAACCGCCAGAAAACGGGCGTGGTGTCAAACATCCGCCTGCTTGACATCGCCAAGCGAATCATCGACAAGTATCGCGGGCTGTGTGAAGACGGCAGGATATTCCCCGTACCGCATTATAACACATGCCTTGGCGGTATCCGTGCCGTGGCTAAAAGATGTGGCATAACCAAGCATATCACTTGGCACCAAAGCCGCCACACGGCAGCCACGACAGTTTTCCTTTCCAACGGCGTACCCATCGAAACGGTCAGCTCCATGCTCGGACACAAGAGCATAAAGACGACGCAGATTTACGCGAAGATAACCAAAGAAAAGCTCAATCAGGACATGGAGAACCTTGCGGCAAGGTTGAACGGCATCGAGGAATTTGCAGGTTGTACCATCTAAAAAAGAGAAGCCATGAAGCGAGACATAATCATCATAGAAGACAAGGCGGTCAGCGTAACCGGTAATGACGTGTGGATGACCGCCACCGAAATAGCCGGACTGTTCCATACGACCGTCCCGGCAGTGAACGCCGCCATCAAAGCCGTCCGCAAGTCGGACGTGCTGAACGACTACGAGGTGTGCCGCTACATGCAGCTTGAAAACAGGCTGTACGCGGATGTGTACGCACTTGAAATCATCATCCCGGTCGCTTTCCGACTGAACACCTACAACACCCACCTGTTCCGCACATGGCTGGTGAGAAAGGTACTCGCCAAAGAGAAACAGCAGGCATACGTTATGTTTATACCGAGCGGAAATGTTGGCTATTGTTGAAGATAAAGCCCCATTCTAAAAGTAAAAGCTACCTTAGAGGTAGCTTTTTTTGCGGCAGGGCGGGATTCGAACCCTTGGAGCCTTCATCGCAATATATGGTTACACTTGCTATCCTCATATGAACTTTCCTGTTTCGGCCTGCCGCTACAGCCCCTACCGCCTTCATTATAGTTTTTGTCATACTTAAAGCCCCCCTTTCCCAACGTATTAAAGAATGAAACTGCTCCCAGAACGAGCTGGAAGTACGATGGCATTGGAAACCCAAGCGCACATGAGATTGAGCAAGTGATTACGACTAAGCGTAAACAGATTGCAAAAGTAATCTTTTTATTTCTAACTACAAAATCAACATCATAACGGCTTGCGGTAGTTCGCTTCCAGCACCTCGCGCAGCACCGTTTCCGGGTAAAGCACCTTCCCTCCCAAAAGGATAAAGGGCAACACGCGGTTGTTGCGGTATTCTTGCAAGGTGCGTCGGCTCACACGGAGCAGTTCCGACACCTCGCCGTCCGTCAGGTAACGCTCCCCGTCCAACGGAGGACGGTAACTTTCCAGAAATGCGGACAGCCATTTCGAGCCTTTGCGCATATTCTGCATAACAGAGGCTATCGGCTCGTCTTCCATTGTAAAAACATCGTTGTTCTCGTTCATCATAACTTCGGATTCAGTGGGTGAATAAATCAAATCATCTGCCGTGCGGATAGAGCGTGCCGACAAGCGGTATCAGCCGCTTCACCTCCTCCGGCTTGTAATAGAACCTGCGGTTTATCTGCGAGTAGCCGATAAGCCGCCTGTCGCGCAGCGTCTGCAACGTGCGCGGGCTTATTCTCAACTGCCCGCAGACCTCCTCGCCCGTGAGCCATCTTTCCATGCGCCCTGTGTCGCTTTTGCGCCTCAGGGCGGCGACCTTCTCCGAAAGTGCGCCGAACGCCGCCATCATCATCTCGAAGGTCTTTTTCTCGATAGATACTATTTCCATATTCATGCAATTATCGGTTTGCCCGCAAAGGTAACGGTACGGTTCCGAACACGTGCCGTTTTCCGCTGAAAGGCTGCCTGTTGCGCCGTTTGACCGGGTTACGGAGCCATCTTCCGGAAAAATCTTACGTGAGTCACGTAGTGAGTTGTTAAAGCCCCCTTCGTTTATTGCCGAATTTTGCCGCAGAAACATAGAGCAAGCCGAGTGCAGAGCGTCAAGCTTGCTTGAACGGTATGCCGAGGCGCAGCCTATGTTCATGAAAATAAACAAAAAGAAAGGACTGAATATGAAAGTGATAACAATGGAAAGTTCCGTATTTCGGTCATTGACGGAACAGATAGCGGAGATTGCGGCACACGTCCGTGCCGTCTCCGGCGACAAGAGAGCGGCATCGCCCGACAGGTTGCTTACCACACGCGAGGCGGCGCACCTGCTTAACGTGAGTACCCGCACCCTCCAGCGTA